>Ga0209322_10000192_pt1 | contig 33305 bp, 34 predicted proteins | sample Rifsed19ft1_FD_184013 | JGI IMG/M metagenome (GOLD analysis project Ga0209322, IMG submission 184013) | Soil microbial communities from Rifle, Colorado, USA - sediment 19ft 1 (version 2) | ecosystem: Environmental > Terrestrial > Deep subsurface > Rock core/Sediment | place: Rifle, Colorado... | reverse complement strand
GGACACGGCTCGCCGCCCCGCCGGTGCACGCGCAGGTGGTCTCGCCACTCCGCGTAGTCGATGGAGTCTCGCATCTTCTCGCTGACGATGGCCGTCGCCCAGTCGATGACCGAGTGCGTGGCGCGGTACAGGGCGCTCATCTCCTCGTCCGAGAGCTGCGTGCGCTTGCGGTAGGGGTGGATGCGCGCCTCCCAGAGGATCTCGTCCGAGTAGGCGTTGCCGATGCCGGCGACGAAGCGATGGTTGGTGAGGATGCTCTTGATCTGGCCGCGATGGCGCAGCAGGCGCTGCCTGAAGGCCGCCTCCGTCAGCTCGGGCGAGAGGACGTCTGGGCCCATCTCCGGGAACTGGGGCAGCGTCTGCAGCCCCTCCGGCGTCGTCAGGTAGATGCGTCCCATCAGGCGGAGATCGGCGTAGCGGATCTCGTTGCCGGAGTCGAGGCCGATGATGAGGCAGGTGCGCGAGCGCTTGCGCGCCGGCGGCTGGACGTAAGCAAAGCGGCCAGTGAGCATCGGGTTGATCACCAGCAGGCGGCCGCTGGCCAGGGCGAAGAGGAGGAACTTGCCGTAGCGCCGCACCTCGCCGAAGGTGTCGCCGGTGAGGAGACGGACGAAGTCGTCTCGTGGTACTCTGATTGGTACAGGGATGGGGATCTCGACACTGGTAATGCTCTGGCCGACGATCTGCCGGTTGAAGAAGGAGCGGATCGCTTCCAGGTCGGGCACTTCAGGCATAGTGGCACTATTCTAGCTTCCAATTTCTGCCGAAAGTCACTTGAACGGGAGCGCGGAGCCGCCCTCTAGGCTGCTGATGCTTGCCCTAAGCGCTTCCCAGTACTTAAGATTCGCACGGTTTTCCCCGGCCTGAACCAAGGAGGTTGCAGCGCAATTGGCCTACGTTGACAAGGAAATCATCTGCAAGGACTGTGGCAACGGCTTCGTCTTCACCGCCGGCGAGCAGGAGTTCTACGCAGCCAAGGGGCTGCAGAACGAGCCTGCCCGCTGCCCCCGCTGTCGCACGGCGCGACGCACGGCGCGGGCGGTGGAGCCGGAGGACGGCTACGTCCGCTACGGCGTCTTCGCCAGCTTTGGCGGCAAGACGCCGCGCCAGATGCACCCGGCCGCCTGCGCCGAGTGCGGCGTAATGACCGAGGTCCCGTTCATCCCGCGCGGCGACCGCCCGGTCTACTGCAGCTCCTGCTACAACAAGGTCCGGGGCGTCACGAGAACTCCCTAGTCAGGCCTCGCCGGCCGATCCTCCAACGCCTGGGCTGAGCGCCCAGCCGCCGGGCGAGGGTAAGGGCAGACAGGTCATAACCCCTCACCGGCTGGTCTCCGTCGGCGCCTGAGTTGAGCACCCTCGTCATCGCGCGAGGGCAAGAAGATGGCCGAAGACCCGGAAGCCCTGGCCCAGATCGCCCGTCTCTTGGGCGATAGAAGCCTGCGCTCCGCCGGCGCCGAGGAGGTCCGCCGGACAGCGGCCGACCGCTTGCCTATGCTTGTCGACGGCCTCCTCGCCGAGGCGGCAGCCAGCGACGACGTGGTCGACCGCGAGTCAGCCCTCGCCTTCGTCGCCGACCGGCTGCAGTTCCTCAGCCCCCTCATCTCGGAAGACCAGCGCACCCAGGTCTGGGACGCCCTGCTTGCTAAGATCGAGTCGTGGTGAAGCGAAGCGTCCTCGTCGCGGCGCTGCTACTCCTGGGCGCGGTCGCCTGTAGCGGCGGTGGGAGCCAGTACAACTCCCCGTCCTCGCCGACGCCAGCGCCTCTCGCGACCAGCACGCCCCTTTCGGCGGGCGGACCCAGCCTGCAGATCGACCCGCGCAGCGGCCCGCCCGGCACCGATGTCGGCGTCAGCGGCCGCGGCTGGCCCGCCGGCGCCGAGGTGCTCCTGACGGCGCGCGACTCCGCCCAGGGCGCGGCGCCCTACGCCCGCGTCACCGCCGCCAGCGACGGCTCCTTCGCGGCGCGCTTCCGCTTGGAGAGGACGCCGGACGGCAAGACGCTGCCGACGGGCCGCTACGACCTCGTCGCGCGAGGCGCGGGCGTGGAGGTGGCGGTGTCCTTCCTGGTCGAGACGCCGCGGCCGATCGGCGGCGGCAGCAGCGGCGGCGGCTGACGGCAACGCCATCGAGATGACAGGAACACAATGTGGCTGGTTGAGTTACAGAGGCTCGGTGAGTCCTAGTGCTCCACCACAGTGATTCTTGGCGGGTGAGGACGATGTTCGAAGGAGCTCGTCTTCAACGTGCCACGCTTGCTACGCATCGCGTCGCGCTGCTCCTCCCCCACCCCCCTATCTAAGGAGGGAAGTCCCTGACGGGACACCCCCTCAGACTCCCCGTCAGCTTCTGCACTTCCTCGCCGGTGCGCTCGATGAGGTGCCGAGCTGGAACCCAGGACGATCATCTTGGTCGTGTCCTGGGACTCCTACGCTTCGTCGAAACACCGGCGCGCCTCGTGGCCGGCGGCAGCGCGATGCCGCCACGCTAGTGGCCTTATCTGTTGCCGTTTCCGCCCTCGATTTCATCCTGGTCCTCGTCCTCTTCGTCCTCCTCGCCGGTCTCCGAGAAGACGCCGACCTCGCGGCCGGCCCAGACGGTGACGATGAAGTCGTCCCGCAGCGGCTCCCAGCTCATCACCAGCCGCTCGTCGATCTCCCTGATCAGCTCCTCGATGGCGTCGTCGTCGAACTCGGCCGGGACGCAGAGGGTCGCGTAGGCGGTGCTCGCGGCGTAGTGGAGGTCGACGCGGCCTACCTCGTCGCCGTCGGCCTCGATGACGAACGCCTCCGAGTGGGGCGTCCGCGTCTCGCGCTCGAAGTGGTAAGTGGCCATGGCTCCCAGTTAGTCTCCTTCCCCGGCCTCGTGGAGGAACTCGGGGGCCAGATCGGCCCCGTTCGGCCACGCGACGGTGCCAGCCTCGTGGTCGACGAAGGCTTTGGCAAAGAAGGCAGGGTCACGCAGCGGCTCGAACACAGGACCCCAAAGCTCGTTGGCGAGGTCGACCCGTCTGCAAACGCCATCATCGAAACGCACGACCAGCGTGTAAGGCTCGATTACGCGCACGTCTGTGACGACGGGTACTGTTTCCGCTTTCCTCATTCGAGCGGCTCGATTCTTTTGGGCTCGACGTGCTCTCTGGCCAGCTGCCAGTTCTCTATAAGCTCCGCCTTGTGCATCGCGGCCCACTCAACCACCAGGACATGCGCTCTTCTTGGCAGCCAACCACTGCTCACTTCCAGGGATTCGACCAGGATCGAGGCCCTTTGGCCGCCGTAAACGGCGTGGAAGTGCGGCGGATCATGCTCATTGTAGTACATGCGGATCACAATGCCGTAGAAGTAAGAGATCCGCGGCAGAGGAGCGTCCTCTTACTACGGCCGCACCTGGCCGTCGCCCTGGACGATCCACTTGTAGGTCGTGATCTCGCGCAGGCCCACCGGCCCGCGGGCGATGGTCTTCTGCGTCGAGTCGATGATCTCGGCGCCGAGGCCGAACTGGGCGCCGTCCGTGAACTGCGTCGAGGCGTTGACGTAGACCACGGCCGTGTCGACCTCGTCCGTGAAGCGGCGCGCGGCGCTGAAGTCCTCCGTGACGATGGCGTCCGAGTGGCCCGTCCCGTAGCGCGCGATGTGCTCCAGCGCCTCGTCCAGGGAGTCAACGACGCGCACGGCCGCCACCGGCGCCAGGAACTCGCGGCCGAAGTCGTCCGCCGCCGCCGGCATGGCCCTGACGCCGTCGCCGCTGCTCCCCAGGAAGGCCAGCGAGCGCTCGTCGCAGCGCAGCTCCACGCCCTTCTCCGCCCAGGCGCGGCCGATGCGCGGCAGGAAGCCCGCCGCGACGCCGGCGTGGACGAGGAGCGTATCCAGGGCGTTGCAGATCGACCAGTTGCGCGTCTTGGCGTTCACGGCGATGTTCAGAGCCTTGTCGAGGTCGGCCGCGGCGTCGACGTAGGTGTGGCAGACGCCGACGCCGCCCGTGAGCACCGGCATGCGCGCGTTCTCGACCACGAAGCGGATGAGCTCAGCGCCGCCGCGCGGCACGACGATGTCGATGTACTCGCGCAGGGTCAGCAGCTGGCCGACGAGGGCGCGGTCCGTCTTCTCGACGAGCTGAAGCGCGCCCTCCGGCACGCCGGCGTCCGTTTCCGCCTCGCGGGCGATGCGCGCCAGGACGGTGTTGGAGCGGATGGCCTCGCTGCCGCCGCGCAGCAGACAGGCGTTGCCCGACTTGAGGCAGAGCGAGGCGATGTCGATGGTGACGTTGGGCCGGCTCTCGAAGACGGCGGCGAGGACGCCCAGCGGCACGCGCCGGCGGCTGACCTGGAGGCCGTTGGGCAGGCGCCGGCCGTCGATCACCTCACCCACCGGGTCTGCCAGGAGCGCCACGTTGCGCACGTCGGCGGCGATGCCGGCGATCTTCTCCGGCGTCAGACGTAGCCGGTTCAGCGGCGCGTCGGCGAGGCCGGCGTCGCGGGCGCGCTCGACGTCCTGGGCGTTGGCGGCGAGGACCTCGTCCTGACGGGCGAGGAGGCTGTCGGCGATCGCCTCCAGGGCGCGGTTCTTCACCAGCGTCGAGAGGCCGGCGAGCCTGCGGGAGGCCGCCTTCGCCACCTGCGCCTGTGCGAGTAGCGTTGGGTCTATGTCCATCTCGACCTACACCAGGACCAGGTTATCGCGGTGGACGGCCTCCGCTCCATAGTCGTAGCCGAGGATCGACGCGATCTGCGACGACTTCGCGCCGCGGATGGCCAGCATCTCCTCCGAGCCGTAGTTCGTGATGCCGCAGCCGACGCGCTCCTCGCCGGCCGTCGCGATCTCCACCGTCTCCCCCCGCTCGAAGCTGCCGCAGACGTCCTTGACGCCCGCCGGCAGCAGGCTCGTCTTGCGCTCGCGCAGGGCGCGCGCCGCCCCCTCGTCGATGACGATGCTGCCGCGGATGGCGAGGCCGGAGAGGATCCAGCGCTTGCGGCTCTCCAGCCGGTCCGCCGTGGCCGGGAAGAAGGTGCCCACCGCCTCGCCGCGCGCCAGGCGCAGGAGCACGTCCGGCTCGCGGCCGCCGGCGAAGACCACCTCCGTCCCCCCCGCGGTCGCCAGGCGGGCCGCCTGCAGCTTCGTCACCATGCCGCCCGTGCCTTGCGCCTCACTGCCGCCCGCGTAGGCCTCGATCGTCGCGTCGATCCTCTCCACGCGTCGCACCAGCGTCGCCGAAGGGTCCTGCTGCGGATCCGCCGTGTAGAGGCCCTCGCGCGTCATCAGGAGGACGAGCAGGTCGGCGTCGACCAGGTTGGCGGTCAGCGCCGCCAGCGTATCGTTCTCGCCGATGCGGCTCTCCGCCAGCTCTTCGACGGCGACGGCGTCGTTCTCGTTGACGATGGGCACGACGCCGTACTGCAGCAGGGCGAGCAGCGTGTTGCGCGCGTTCAGGTAGCTCAGGCGGTCGGACAGGTCGCGGCGAGTGAGCAGCGTCTGCGCCACAGCGATGCCGTGCTCGCCGAACAGGCGGTCGTAGGCCTGCATCAGCTGACCCTGGCCGACGGCGGCCAGCACCTGTCGGAAGGGAATGTCCCGCCGCGAACGCGTGACGCCCAGGCGCGAGCGGCCCGCCGCCACGGCGCCGGACGTGACGACGATCGCCTCGACGCCATCGCGGCGCAGCGCCGCCACCTGGTCGACGAGCGCCTTCATCTGCGCCAGGTCCAGCTGCTCGCCGGCCGTCAGCAGGTTGGTGCCGAACTTGGCGACAATGCGCTTGTAACGTCGCTTCATCTGATGGGGTTTGCGCCTTCGAGTCGGATTATAGCCGACGCCTGAGCGGCCCCTCCGCCTCCTCGCCTTCACGGCCCCGCGAGGGAGCGCGCACATCCATGGGCCCGCGGAAGCGGCCGTCCGACGGCTCGATGTGGATCGTGACCGCGCTCCCCGGCCAGCGCGACTGGATCCGGCCCTCGATGCGGTCGGTGATGACGTGCGCCTCGGCGACGGTGAGGGCCGGCGGCAGGATGAGGTGGAAGTCGACGTTGCGGCGCTGGCCGGAGCGCCGCGTGCGCAGGCGGTGGTAGCCGGCGATCTCGCCCCGCTCCGCCAGGATCGCCTCCTCGACGAAGTGGACCTCCTCCTCCGACAGGCTCTTGTCCAGCACATCACCCACCGCCGCGAGGAGGATCGCCGTCGCCGTCCAGCCCAGGTAGACGCCGAGGGCGAGGGCGGCGATGGCGTCGAAGGCGAGCTCGCCCGTGAGCGCGACGAGCGCCAGGCCGAGGAGCACGGCCGCGGCCTGGACGACGTTCGTCCACAGGTGGCGCGCGTCGGAGGCGATGGCCGGCGAGCCCGTGATGCGCGCCACGCGCGTCGCGTAGCGGCCGACGACGAGGTTCACGCCCGCCGTGATCGCCATCGCGACGAGGCCGAGGCTCGTGCCGATGGACGCCGGCGGGTCGATGAGGCGGTCGACGGCGCGGAAGATGATGAAGGCGCCGCCGACGGCGATGAACAGCGCCTGCAGCGTCGCCGCGACCGTCTCGGCGCGGCCGTGGCCGTAGGGATGGGAGAGGTCCGGCGGCCGCGAGCCGAAGCGCACGCTCACCAGCGCGATGGCCGCCGCCAGCGCGTCCTGGGCGCTGTCGACGCCGTCCGAGAGCACGGCGACGCTGCCCGTGATGACGCCGACGCTCAGCTTCAGCACCATGAGGCCGAGGTTGGCGACGAGGGAGAGCGTCGCCGCGCGGCCGGCGAGGTCGGCGGGGAACAGGCGTCGCAGCACGGCGGTCATGGCCCCGTCGTCTCCCGCGTCGAGGCGAGTGGTTCCCTTCGGCTTCCCTCAGGGCAGGCTAGCTCACCATGAGCGGCTCCTTCTCCCGCTCGCCCTGAGCCCGCCTGCCCTGAGCCCGGTCGAAGGGTCGAAGGGCCGGCCAGCCTTCGCGTCACGAAGGCCAGGGCGACGACGCCGACGATGACGCCGAACCACAGCGTGCCGAAGCGGATCACCAGCGCGCCCACCACCGCCTCGCCTTTCGGCAGGTCGAGCAAGACCTGGGAGAGGCCGGTGATGCCGCCCTCCGCCACGCCCAGGCCGCCCGGCGTCAGCAGCAGGGCGCTGGCCAGCGTCGCCGCCGGCATGATGAACGAGGCCTTCAGCAGCAGGTCGCCGCCGCCCTCCACGCCCAGCCCGACCAGCACAAAGTAGAAGGCCAGTACCTCGAAGCCCCAGGAGACGAAGCTCAGCACCGTCATCGAGCCCAGCGCGAAGGGCGAGAGCAGGGCGTAGCTGCTGGCGTAGAACTCCTCCGCGTGGTGGGCAAAGCGCGAGACCAGCGGCAGCCGCTCCAGCCGGTGCAGGACCCAGTAGGCCAGCGGCTGGTGACGCGCGAGGACAACCGCCAGCGCCGCGCCGACGACGACGATGACGAAGGCCGGCCAGGCGTCGCCGAAGACGATGAGGCCGGCGGCGCCCAGCAGCACGATGGCGAGGCTGTCCGTGAGCCGCTCCGCGATGATGATCGGCGCCGAGCGGCTGAAGGGTGTGCCGTGCAGCTCGCGCAGAAGATAGCACTTCAGCCACTCGCCCACCTTGCCCGGCGTCACCACCATGCCCAGCCCAGCGAAGTAGACGAGGGCGCTATCGCCGCGGGCGAAGCCTTCGACGCCGATCGTGCGCAGGTAGAACTGCCACTTCAGGAAGCGCAGCACGTAGTTGAGGAACGTCAGGCCGAGGACCAGCGGCAGGAACTGCCACCGGAAGCGGCCGAAGCCGTCCGCCACGTCGCTGAAATCGGCGTAGGCGCTGAGGCCGACGAAGACGACGGCGCCGAGAACCAGGGAGAGAAGAAGGCGTCCTCGCAGCTTGTTGAGAGTCACGAGACAATTGTAGCGGCCTTCCCTTCATCAGATAATCTGATTATCATGGCTCCATGGAGACGAGAATCACTGCCACCGAGCTGGCGCGGCGGCTCTCCGACATTCTGAACCGCGTCCGTTATCGGGGTGAGCGCTTCCGAGTCGAGCGCAACGGGGAGATCATTGCGGTGATCGGGCCATCCACCGGCGCCACGAAGCAGCTAACCGCGGCTGAGCTTCTTGAGCTTTGGCCGACTCTCCCGAAGCCCGACCCGGACTTCTGGAAGGACGTGGAAGAAGCGCACCGGCTGATGAATCGGCCCATGCCAGAGCCGCCATCGTGGGACTCCTGATTGACTCCTCCGTCTTGATCGACCTCGAGCGCAGGGGCCTGTCCCCCGGCGCCTTGAATGAGAATGACGCCGAGCCCTGCGCCGTATCAGCGCTGACGGTTTCGGAGCTTCTCTTCGGCCTCTACCGAGCGCGGACCGACCGCCAGCGAACGCAGAGGCAGACGTTCATAGATGCCGCCTTGGCTGTGCTTCCCGTCCTGCCATTCGACCTGCCGGTGGCCCAGGTGCACGCGCGCCTGTGGGCAGAGCTCGTCGCCTCGGGTCAGCGCATTGGCGCCCACGACTTCATGATCGCGGCGACAGCGCTGGCTCATCAGTACACCCTGGTCACCCACGACGTCCGCGAGTTTGAACGGATTCCCGGCCTCGAAGTGCGCCAGGCCAGGTGGTAGAAGGCCAGACTTAAGTCCGGCCTTCAGTTCATCCTCGGTTCGTCCTCGTGTCCACTCATCGGCTAGCTGCGGGATTCATCCCGCAGGGCCCGTCTGAACGCCTACGCGAACGCCGCCCGGCTTCTGCTCACGCGGCGGGCGACGCCGCTGCGCTGGGCGGCGCGCGCCACCTCCCGCGCCACGTTGCGCGCGACGTTGCGGTTGAAGATGCTCGGGATGATGTACTCCTCCGACAGCTCGTTCTTGCCTACCGTCGCGGCGATGGCCTTGGCCGCCGCCAGCTTCATCTCCTCGTTGATCGTGCGGGCGCGCACGTCCAGGACGCCGCGGAAGAGGCCGGGGAAGCAGAGGGCGTTGTTCACCTGGTTCGGGTAGTCGGAGCGGCCGGTGGCGACGACGCGCGCGTGCTTCACGGCCAGCTCCTGCCTGATCTCCGGGTTCGGGTTCGAGAGCGCGAAGATGATGGGGTCGGGGCGCATCTCGCGGACGTCGTCCTCGCTGACGATGTCCGGGCCGGAGACGCCGATGAACACGTCGGCGCCGGCGATGGCGTCGTGCAGGCTGCCGGGGCCGCCCTCCGGGTTCGTCAGGCGCGCCAGCTCCGCCTTGAAGGGGTCCATGCCCTCGCGCCCAGGGTAGAGGATGCCGCGGCGGTCGCAGACGGCGATGCTCGTGCAGCCGGCGGCGAGGAGCATCTTGGCGCAGGCGTTGCCCGCCGCCCCCGCGCCGACGATGGCGACGCGCAGGTCGTTCATCTCCTTGCCGACGATCCTCAGCGCGTTGAGCAGCCCCGCCAGCACGACGACAGCCGTGCCGTGCTGGTCGTCGTGGAAGACGGGGATGTCCACCTCCTCGCGCAGGCGCTGCTCGATCTCGAAGCAGCGCGGCGCGGAGATGTCCTCCAGGTTGACGCCGCCGAAGCCCGGCGCCAGCGCCTTTACGATGCGCACGATCTCGTCCGGGTCCTTGGTGTCCAGACAGATGGGCCAGGCGTCGACGCCGGCGAACTCCTTGAAGAGCATCGCCTTGCCCTCCATCACCGGCAGGGCCGCCTTCGGGCCGATGTCGCCCAGGCCGAGGACGGCCGTGCCGTCCGTGACCACGGCCACCGTGTTGCGCTTCGTCGTCAGGTTCCAGACGGCCTCCGGGTCCGCGGCGATGGCCAGGCAGACGCGCGCCACGCCCGGCGTGTAGACGGTGGAGAGGTCCTGGCGCGTCGTCACCGGCACCTTGTTGCGGATCTCGATCTTGCCGCCGACGTGGGCGATGAACACCTGGTCCGAGGCGCTGCGCACGGCGAGGCCGGGCACCGCCTGGCGCAGCGCCTCGATGATCGCCTGCGCGTGATCCGGGTCGCGCGCGCCGATGGTGATGTCGCGCGTGATCCGGTCTCGGCCGATCTCCACCAGGTCGACGGCGCCGATGTCGCCGCCGGCCCCGCCGATGGCCGACGCTACGCGGCCCAGCATGCCCGGCGAGTCCGTGTACTCGACCCGCACGGTCATCGAGTAGCCGCCGCCCTTCACCTCATCCGGCGTCTGTCTGCGTGCTGCCATGGCGTCTCATCCCCCAAAGCGTCCCCGAAGGGGCGTCGTTCCCAGATCAGGCCGGCCGCGAGCCCGCTTCCGCCAGGCGGCGCTTCGCCTCCTGGTAGAGTTCGTCCGGCAGGGCGCCCTTCAGCGCCGCCGCGACGTTGTCGCGCAGGTGGCCCGCGTCCTTCGTGCCGACGATGGTCGTGTCCAGGTCCGGGTTCGAGAGCGTGAAGCGCAGCGTGAACTCCATGCGGCTCATGTCGCCCAGCAGCTCGTCCAGGCGCGCCAGCTCCCAGCGCCGCCGCAGCTCGTCCGGCGAGACCATGTAGTAGACCTTGCCATCCCAGTCTGTCGGGGCGCCGCGGGCGGCGCCGCCGCGGATGATGATGCCGGCGCCCGCCGCCGCCGCCCTGGCGATGACGCCCTCGTGCTCGCGCTGCAGCGCCGAGTACGGTATCTGGAAGGCGTCGAAGACGCCCATGGCGATCTGCTCGTCGAGGTTGGGCAGCGTCCCCGAGACGCCGAGGAAGCGCACCTTGCCCTCCTCGCGCAGCTTCAGCAGCTCCTGCAGGGCGCCGTCCGCCTCGAGCTCCTTCTGCGTCAGGCTGCGGTGGAACTGCACCAGGTCCAGGTGGTCCGTGCGCAGGCGGCGCAGGCTGTTCTCGACGCCGGCGCGGATGTTCTCGGCTGTGTGCACGTGATCGGAGCCCATGGGCGCGTCCGGCACGCAGCCGCACTTCGAGGCGAGGAAGTACTCGGTGCGCCTGTGCGAGATGAACTTGCCGATGCGCTCCTCGCTCTGGCCGTAGTCGATGGACGTGTCGATGAAGCTGATGCCGGCGTCGAGAACGGCGTTGAGGAGCTTGTCGGCCTCTTCCTCGGAGACCTCGGGGCCGCGGGGCGCGCCGCGCAGCTCCATCGCCCCGAAGCCGAGGGCCGTCACCTCCCGGCCGGTGCGGCCCAGCGTCCTCTTCGGCAGGTCAGGCATGCTATTCCCCCGTCACTCGAAAAGCGTGGACGAGTCTATATTGGCACTCGCGCAGCCCTTATGCATAGGGCCCGGCGCGGCGGCGCGGTTGCCGGCCCGCCTGCCCACCGCTAACATCCCCGCGAGGAGGAGCAGCCATGAGCACGCGCGAGGAGCTGATCGGCGCCGTCGACCGCTACCTGGAGGCCCTGGGCCGGAACGACCCGTCGCGACTGCCCCTGTCGCCGAACGTCCGGTTCACGGAGAACTGCCAGGCGCTGCCCTTGGGCAAGGGCCTCTGGGCCACGGCGACGCCCTTCGAGGTGGCGCGACCGCACTTCGTCGACGTCGTCGAGCCCGCGTCCGGCCAGATCGCCTGCTTCGCCGTCGTGCGGGAGGAGGACCGGCCGGCGATCCTCTCGCTGCGCCTGAGGGTGGACCCTTCGACCCTTCGACCGGGCTCAGGGCAGGCAGGCTCAGGGCGAGCGGTCATCAGCGAGGTCGAGACGCTGGTGGCGCGCCAGCCGGCGGACGGCCGCTTCCGCGTCTTCAACCCGGACGCGCTCCTGCAGCCGCGCGCCGCCTTCCAGGAGACGCTGGCGCCGGCCGAGCGCGCGCCCCGCGCCGAGATGGTGCGCCTCGCCCACCTCTACTTCGACGGCGTGGTCTCCGGCAAGGGCGACATAATCCCGGCGCTGCCGGGCTGCATCCGCATCGAGAACGGCGTCCAGACGGTGCTCAACACGGAAGGCCAGAGCGAGACGATGAAGCTGGGCGTCGTCGACCAGGTGAACACCGGCATCTTCCGCGACATCGAGGCGGCGCGGGAGCGGCGCTTCCCCGTCGTCGACGAGGAGAAGGGGCTCATCTTCGCCGTTTTCTTCTGGGACCACCCCGGCCCGGTGACGGCCGCCGCCTTCACCTCCCGCTACCGCGAGCCGAACAGCATGATGGTGGCGGAGATCTTCAAGATAAAGAGCCGTCGCTTCCACCACATCGAGGCGGTGCTAAACGTCTTTCCCTACGGCACGCGCTCCGGCTGGGACTAGGGCGGCGACGCCCCGCGGAGGTAGTGCGTCACTCTAGACGGCTGGTGCCAGACACACGTTCGTGGTGAGCCTGTCGAACCACGTTTCCTCGTCGAGCGCATCGTCCTTCGACAAGCTCAGGACGAACGGTCCTCAAACTGACCCACTGCCTCCGCGGAAGCACGCGGTGAACGACGGCGCCGCTTACGCTAACATAGCTTGATCGCCCGGCCGCGCCATCACTCCGGCTGCCGCCTCCTCGGAGACGCAGCCTTTCGGCGTTTAGCTCAGTGAGGCTTTCACCCTGCGACGCAACCGCTTGCTCTACTACCTTGCGCGCTACAAGTGGCGCTACCTGCTCGGCTTCGTCTTCATGGTCGGCGCCTCCGTCGTCGTCATGCTGCCGCCCGTCATCATCCGCGACGCCATCGACGCGATCGACTCCGGCACGACGCGCGCCAGGCTCGCCGCCTACTTCGGCCTGATCCTCGTCCTCGCGTTGTTTGAGGGAGGGCTGCGCCTCGCCTCTCGCGTCCTCATCTCCGGCGGCTCCCGCCACGTCGAGTACGAGATGCGCAACGACCTCGTCGCCCACCTCATGCGCCTCGACCAGTCCTACTACGTCGGCGCCCAGACCGGCGACCTCATGGCCCGCTGCAGCAACGATATGCAGCGCGTCCGCGAGCTGGCCGGCCCCTCCGCGCTCGAGATAAGCCGCGCCGTAACCATGATGCTGGCCGGCTTCCTCTTCATGCTCACCATCGACGTCCGTCTGGCGCTCATCTCCCTCGGCTACTTCCCCGCCATCGCCATCCTCCTGGTCCGCTTCCGCGACACGATGGAGCGCCGCTATCGCGAGGTGCAGGACCAGTTCGGCGAGATCTCGAACCGGGTGCAGGAGAACATCTCGGGCATCCGGACGATCAAGGCCTACGCCCAGGAGGACTCGGAGTCGGCCGCCTTCACGGGCGCCAACCAGGAGCTCATGCGCCGCACGATGGCCTGGGCTTACTGGATGGGCTCCTTCTGGCCGCTGCTGAGCTTGGCGGCCGGCGCCTCCGTCGCCCTCGTCCTCTGGTTCGGCGGCCGCGACGTCGTCGCCGGCCGCCTCTCGGTCGGCGAGTTCGTCCAGTTCAGCGCCTATCTCGCTATCCTCACCAACCCGCTGGTCTCGCTGGGCTGGACGGCGACGATGTTCCAGCAGGGCCTCGCCTCCCTGCGCCGCGTCAACGAGGTCTTCGCCGCCGCGCCGCGCATCGACGACCCGGCGACGCCGGCCGTCATCGAGCGGCCTCGCGGCGAGATCGAGTTCCGCGACGTCACCTTCGGCTACGACGGCAGCCCGGTGCTGCGCGGCGTCAGCCTCAAGGTGCCGGCGGGCCGGACCGTCGCCATCGTCGGCGGCACGGGCGCCGGCAAGACCACCCTCGTCAACCTCCTCGTCCGCCTCTACGACCCGTCGCAGGGCCAGGTGCTCCTGGACGGCGTCGACGTGCGCCGGCTGTCCCTCGCTAACCTGCGCGACCTCGTCGCCGTCGTGCCGCAGGAGACCTTCCTCTTCTCCGAGAGCCTGCGCGAGAACATCGCCCTCGCCCGCGAGGACGCCACGCCCGCCGAGCTCGACTTCGCCGTGGCGACCTCGCAGCTGGTGAACGACCTGCCGCAGCTCACCGGTGGCCTCGATACGGTCATCGGCGAGCGCGGCCTGACACTCTCCGGCGGCCAGAAGCAGCGCACTGCCCTCGCCCGCGCCCTCCTCAAGGCCTCGCCCGTCGTCGTCCTCGACGACGCCCTCGCCCACGTCGACACGCATACGGAGGAGGCGATCCTCTCCCGCCTGCGCGACTTCATGCGCGAGCGCACGACGGTGCTCATCGCCCACCGCACGTCGACCGTGGCCGCGGCCGACTTCATCGTCGTCCTGGACGACGGCCGCGTCGCCGAGGTGGGGACGCACGAAGAGCTCATCGCCCGCGACGGCGTTTACGCCCGCTTCTACCGCCGCCAGCTTCTCGCCGAGCAGATCGAGGAAGAGACGCCGGCGCCGAGCGGCGATGGCGCCAGGGGGGAGCCGGCTTGAGCGAGCACTTCTTCGAAGAGGAGGAGTTCGGGCGCCCCTACGACGGACGCATCGTCCGGCGGCTGGGCGGCTACCTGCGCCCCTACCTGAACGTCCTCTTCCTCACGCTCGCCCTCGTCATCGCCGCGGCGATGCTCAACGCGGTTGGGCCGCTCATCGTGCGCGAGGCGGTGGACGGGCAGATCCAGCAGCGCCGCGACGACCGCCTCGGCGAGCTTGTTCTCCTCTACCTCGGCGTCCTCGGCGCCGTCTTCGTCCTCTCCTTCGGTCAGGCCGTGCTCATGACCTACATCGGCCAGCGGGCGATGATGGACCTACGCCTGCAGCTCTTCGCCCACCTGCAGCGCATGTCCATCGCCTTCTTCGACCGCAACCCGGTGGGCCGCCTGGTCACGCGCCTGACCAACGACGTCTCGACGCTGGAAGAGGTGCTCTCGCAGGGCGTCGTCGAAGCCGTGACCAACGTCCTCACCCTCGTCGTAATCGTCGGCGTCCTCGTCCTCCTCGACTGGCGCCTCGCCCTGGCGATGGTCGTCCTGCTGCCGGCCCTGATCTACGTCGTGCGCATCTTCGCGCTCATCCTGCGCGACGCCTTCCGCGACCAGCGGGCCTGGCTGGCCCGCCTCAACGCCTACCTGAACGAGTGCATCACGGGCATGGCCGTGGTGCAGCTGTTCAACCGCCAGCGGGCGAACCTCACCCGCTTCGACCAGCGCAGCAGGGGCTTGCTGGACGCGAACCTGCGCACCGTCTTCTTCTACGCCCTGTTCGAGCCGACGGTGACGCTGTTCAACGCCGTGACGACGGGCGTGATCATCTGGTACGGCGGCGGCCGCGTCCTGGACGAGACGCTAACCCTGGGCACGCTCATCGCCTTCCTCCAGTACATGCAGCGCTTCTACTGGCCGATCCGCGACCTCTCCGAGCGCTTTACCACCCTGCAGCAGGCCATGGCCTCCAGCGAGCGCATCTTCGGCGTGCTGGACGAGCCGGAAGGAGTGCGCGACGACCCGGACGCCGTCGCTCTGCCGCGCATCGAGGGGCGCATCGAGTTCCGCGACGTCTGGTTCGCCTACGACCCGGGCAACTGGGTGCTGAAGGACGTCTCCTTCCTCATCCAGCCGGGCGAGCGCGTCGCCGTCGTCGGCGCGACGGGCGCCGGCAAGTCGACGCTGATGAACCTGCTCAACCGCTTCTACGACGTCCAACGCGGCGATATCCTCGTCGACGGCGTGCCCGTGCGCCGCCTGCGCCAGCGTGAGCTGCGGCGCCAGGTCGGCCTCGTCCTCCAGGACCCCTTCATCTTCACGGACAGCCTGCGCGAGAACATCCGCATGCGCGACGAGTCGATCACGCCGGCGCAGGTGGAGACGGCGGCGCGCACCGTCGGCGCGGACGGCTTCATCGGCCGCATGCGCGACGGCTACGACAGCCTCCTGGCCGAGCGCGGCGCCAACCTATCGACCGGCCAGAAGCAGCTGATAGCGCTGGCCCGCGTCGCCGCCTTCGACCCCGCCATCGTCCTCGTCATGGACGAGGCGACGGCGAGCATCGACCCGGAGACGGAGGCGACGCTGCAGCGCAGCATGCGCAGCGTCATGCAGGGCCGCACCGCCATCGTCATCGCCCACCGGCTGAACACGATCCGCTACGTCGACCGGATCATCGTCCTGCACCAGGGCCGCATCGTCGAGGAGGGCACGCACGAGGAGCTGCTGGCCCGCCGCGGCACCTACTTCCGCCTCTACGAGCTGCAGTACAAGGACCAGGACATCGGCGTCGGCTAGACGCCGGCTACTCAGGAGTCGAGCGCCGGCAGCGCCGCCGCGAAAGGCGCCAGCGCCGCCTCCGGCTCTTCCTCCCGGCCCGTCCAGAGCTTGAGCAGGATGGGCGTCAGCAGCGTCGTCGTCAGCGTCATCAGGACCGCGGCCGAGAAGATGCTGCCCTCTACCACGCCGGCGTCCAGGCCCGCTGCGGCGATGACCAGCGCCACCTCGCCGCGTGACATCATGCCGATGCCCACCGTAACCGACTCGCCGTGGCCGAAGCGCCCCAGACGCGCGCCGGCATAGCAGCCGATGACCTTGCTGGCGACGGCGACGCCGATGAGCGCGACGACCAGCCACGGCGCCTCGCCCAGGCTGGCGAAGTCCGCCTTCAGCCCGATGGCGACGAAGAACAGCGGCACGAAGAAGCTGTAGCCCACCCAGTTGAGGCCGTGCGTCACGCGCTCGCCCAGCGGCGTCTGGGCGATGAGCAGGCCCGCCATGTAGGCGCCGGTGACGGCCGCGACGCCGCCCAGGTGCTCCGCCGCCCAGGCCAGCGCAAGCGCCGCTGCGATGGCGACCGCCAGCTGCGCGTCCTCCGAGAGGTGGGCGTGTATGCGCGGCCCCAGCCCGCCGCTGATCGCGCGGCCCGCCAGGTACGCCAGCGGCAGGAAGGCCAGCATCTTCCCGATGGCGACCACGGGGTCGCCGTCTCCCGTCAGCGAGAACACGAAGGCGAGGATAACGATACCCAGGACGTCGTCGATGACCGCCGCCGCCAGGATCGCCGTGCCGGCCCGGCTCTGCAGCCGCCCCAGCTCGCGCAGCGTCTGGGCCGAGATGCTGACGCTCGTCGCCGTCAGGATCGCGCCCAGGAACAGCGTCTCCGTCGCCTCGAGCCCGAAGGCGTAGCCGATGCCGACGCCGCCGAGGAACGGCAGCAGCACGCCGCCCACGGCCACGGCGAAGGCCGGCAGGCTCACGCGGCGCATCGTCGCCATGTCCGTCTCCAGGCCGGCCAGGAACATCAGCAGGATGACGCCGATCGTCGAGAACGCCTCCAGCGTGCCGCCGTCCGAGACGAAGCCCAGCGCCGCCGGCCCGATGGCGAGGCCGACGCAGATCTTCGCCACCGCCGTCGGCAGGCCGACGCGCTGGCCCAGGTGGCTGGCGAGCTTGCCCGCCACCAGGATCAGCGCCAGCACCAGCAGCAGGTCGGACTGCGCTTCCATAGCTCCTCCGCTCCGCGGCGATTACGACGGCGGAGAGGACGGGCCCCCCGGCCCCGTCCTCTCCGCGCGTGGAGGGGGCTGCGCTACTTGCGGAGCTTCGTTGGGATGATGACGAATAGCGTGATCATCGCCGCGAAGGCTCCCACAGCTATAAACTCCATCTTCTCTAACCTCCCTACTTCCAGTCGATTACGTGACCATGACCGGCTCGTCCGCCGGGTAGGCGATCTGCGTGTGCTCGCTGGCGTCGACGCCCGCGATCTCGTCCTCGTGAGAGACCCGCAGGCCCATCGTCATCTTGATGCCGCCGAAGATGAGCGCCGAGGTTATCGCCGTCCAGCTGACGACGGCGACCATGCTGATCAGCTGCGAGACGATCTGGCTGCTGTTGCCGTCGATCAGGCCCGACACCCCGAGGTAGGTGCCGTCGGCGAAGATGCCGACCGCGAGCACGCCCCAGAGGCCGGAGAACATGTGGCAGGGCACCGCCCACACCGGGTCGTCCAGCTTCACGACGCTCTCGAGGAAACGGGCGCCGTAGACCACGATCGGGCCGGCGACGCCGCCGATGACCACCGCCGCCCAGGACTCGACGAAGGCGCAGGGCGCCGTGATCGCCACCAGGCCGCCGATGATGCCGGAGCACGTCGCGGCGATGTCGACCTTGCCGGTCTCGATGAAGCGGATGTAGTAGGCGGCGAGGCCGCCGGCGACGCCGGCGAGGAAGGTGTTGACGGCGATGACCGAGATGCGCAGCTCCGTCGCGGCCAGGGTGCTGCCGGGGTTGAAGCCGAACCAGCCGAGAAAGAGGATCATCATCCCCAGCACGACGAGCGTTACGCTGTGGCCGGGGATCGACCGCGGCTTGCCGTCCGGCCCGAACTTGCCCAGGCGCGGGCCGACCATCAGCCCGCCGACGAGCGCCGCCGTGCCGCCCACCGTGTGGACGACGCCGGAGCCGGCGAAGTCCCAGGCCGGCGTGGCCATCGAAGCGAGCCAGCCGCCGCCCCAGATCCAGTGGCCGTAGACCGGGTAGATGATGGCGCTGATCAGGAAGCTGTACGCCATGTAGGCGTTGATCTTCGTCCGCTCCGCCATCGTGCCGGAGACGATCGTCGCGGCCGTGGCGGCGAAGACCATCTGGAAGAACCAGAGCTTGAAGGTGTTGACGTCATAAGCGTCGCCGGCGAGGAACCAGCCGGACGAGCCGAAGATCTTGTTGCCGTCGTCGAGGCCGGACGTGAAGGCGGAGCCGCCGAACATGATGGCGAAGCCGAAGGCCCAGAAGGCCATGCCGCACATGAGGAAGTCCATGACGTTCTTCGTCAGGACGTTAGACACCGACCTGGCGCGAACCGATCCCGCCTCCAGGAGGGCGAAGCCGGCCTGCATGAAGAAGACCAGGAATGCGGCGATGAGCGTCCAGGCGAAGTTGACGGCGAGGTTCGGGTCCTCCTCGAGCAACGTCGCCCCCGTGCGGTCCGGGTCTGCGAGCGCAACGCCCTTCATAGCCGTCAGGCCCACGAGCATGACGCAGATCCCCATGAGCGTCATGCGGAAGACCTTCGACGCGGCCAGCGCTCTCACGACCCCCATCGCCGGGCCTTCCTCCCCAATGCTTGCTTCTCTGAACGCCATTGGCTCCTTCCCTTCTGTCTGCACGGGGTGCTTGCCGAGAACATAGGCGACCGATGTTTCCATTTAGTGTCCGGCCGGTTACATGCGCTTTAAGAGCTTGTTACGCACGGCCGCCGGCGCTTGCTCACGTCGAATCCCGCGAGGCGAGCAGGCCGTAGCCGCGGCCCCGCACCGTCTCGATGGCGAACTGGGAGGAGTGCGCCAGCTTGCTTCGCAGGCGGTGGATGAGCACGTTCAGGTGGCGGATGGAGCGCCGGCTCGAGTCGCCCCAGAGGCTCTCCGCCAGCGACTCGTAGGAGTGGATGCGGTCCGGCTTCGCCAGGAGGATGCGCAGCACCTCCATCTCGTGATAGGTGAGCTCCACCGGCTCCTGGCCGACTGTCACGCGGTAGTTGGCGAGGTTGAGCGTCAGGTTGGCGAAGGTGAGGACCTCGGGTTCTGCGTCCTGCCCCTCGTCCGGCGCCTCGGCCGGCGGTTCACGGATCAACGACTCCACAATGTCGAGAAGGTAGCGAAGGCGTGTTAACGGCAGATGTCAGGAAGATTACGCCGCGTTAAGTGCTTGTTTCGTGTTCTGAAGAGCCGCCTTTCTCGCGGCGCTTTTTCGCCGTCGGCGCGAAGGTTTCGCCCGCGACCCTCTTCCAAAACGGGCCCGCTCAGGCGATGCTAGGCGGGAGGATGCACGCGACGCCTGCTCCCAGCCGCGCCGACCAGCTGCCCGCCCTTGACGGGCTGCGGGCGCTGGCAGTGGTAGCCGTCCTTATCTACCACGCCAACCCCGCCTGGCTGCCGGGCGGCTTCCTGGGCGTCGAGGTCTTCTTCGTGCTCAGCGGCTTCCTCATCACGCGCGGCCTCGCCGCCGAGTGGCGGGCGAGCGGTCGCGTAGACCTGCGGGCGTTCTGGCTGCGCCGCGCCCGTCGTCTGCTCCCCGCGCTCCTGCTGTTCGTCTTTGCCGTGCTCGTCCTCAGCGCCGCCTTTGACCCGGCCGGCCTGGCCGGGCTGCGCACCGAGGCCCTCGCCGGCGTCGCCTACCTCTCGAACTGGCAGCTCATCCTTGAGGGCCAGTCCTACTTCGACTCCTGGTTCAAGCCTTCGCCGCTGCGCCACCTCTGGTCCCTCGCCGTCGAGGGGCAGTTCTATGTTGTCTGGCCGCTCATCGTCGCCCTTGGCCTGACGCGGCTGGGGCGCCGCTTCGTCGTCGCGCTGGCGCTCGCCGGCGCCGCCGTCTCGGCACTGCTGATGGCGCTCCTCTACGACCCCGTCGCCGGCGACGTCTCCCGCATCTATTACGGCAGCGACACGCGCCTCTCCGGCCTGCTGCTGGGCGCCGCGCTGGCCCTGGCGCCGCTCTCGCTCCCCGGCCCGTCGCGATTCGTAGCCTCCGTCTTCCTCAACGCCGCGGCGCTGGCGGCGCTGGGGCTGCTCGTCGGCCTCTGCGTCTTCCTCGGCGAAGGCGCGCCCCTGCTGTACAGGGGCGGCTTCCTCGTGGTCGGCCTCGCCACGGCGGCGCTCATCGTCCTCCTTTCCCAGCCGTCGACGCTGCTGGCGCGGGCGCTGGCCTTGGCGCCCCTGCGCTGGCTGGGCATGCGCTCCTATGGCGTCTACCTCTGGCACTGGCCCATCCTCCTCCTGGCCTGGCCGGCGACGGCCGATCTCCCCCTCCTGGCCGGCTACGTGGCGGCGACGCTGCTCATTGCCTCCTTCTCTTATCGCTTCGTCGAGGAGCCGGTGCGTCGCGGCGCCCTCGGCAGCCTGCTGCGACGGCGTCCGGGCGTCGGCCGGTTCCGCCTTGCGCCGACTCTCCTGGCGATCCCGGTCGCGGTCCCGGTGGTGGTCGGAATCGCCGTCTCCTTCAGCGTCTCGCCGCCGGGCCGGGCCAGCGCCTACCCGCAGGCGATGGCGATCCGCCTCGTCAGCTCGCCGGCGCCCGAGTTCGTACCCGACTTCTGGCTGACCGGGACGATCCCGACTCAGGAGGAGACGCCGGCGGAGGCGCAGCCACCTAACCGCGCCGACTGCGCCGCTATCCGCGGCACCGACTACCTATCGCCTCAGGAGCGCGACTGGTTCCTCGCCAGCTGCCTGGGGAAGACCGGGCCGGTCCTGCTGCGGCTGGCGGGCCCGATCGCCGTGTCGTCGCGCGTCACGGCCCTGGGCGACTCCGTCATGCTGGGCGGCGCCTACCGGCTGGCCTACCTCGTACCCGGCATCGACGTCGACGCGGCCGTCGGCCGGCAGGCGGCGGCCGTCGTCAACATCCTCAAGCAGCGCCTGGATGCCGGTGAGCTGGGCGACATCGTCTTGCTGCACATCGGCAACAACGGCACGCTCAGCGGCCGCCAGCTGGACGAGATCATGGCGGTCGTCGGGCCGGAGCGGCGCGTGCTGCTGGTGACGCTCAAGGTGCCGCGGTCATGGCAGGACGCCAACAACCGTCACTTGGCCGAGGCCGCCGAGCGCTACGCCAACGTGGCCCTCGTCGACTGGCAAACAGAGAGCTCAGACAAGCCCGAGCTCTTTGGCGACGACCTCATCCACCTCAACCGGGACGGAGCTCTGGTCTACGCCGACCTCATCGCCTGGCGGATCAGCGAGCTGACGACGCACGCCAGCAGCGGCCGCCAGGCCGTCGCCGCGCTCGGCGCTAACTAACGCTTGGTGGGCGATGCAGGGCTCGAACCTGCGACCTTCTGTGTGTAAAACAGACGCTCTGACCAGCTGAGCTAATCGCCCTCGAGGACGTCTCTGCCTCAACGATTATAAATCGGCGCGCCCGGATGAGGCACACCGCTCACGGTCAGCTCAGTCCTTGTCCTGGGCGCCGGGGTTCGGCACCTTCTCCTCTCGCTCCACCTGGAGCCGCGTGCCATCCCAGCGAAAGGTCGTCTTACGCAGCAGGCTCGGGCAGCAGAGCGGGTCCTCCGGCCCGAACTCGCCCGCCGTCTCCACCAGCTTGTCATCCTCCACCGCCATGCGCAGGCCGCCCGCGGTTGCGCGGTCGACGGTGCGCGAGAGGACGAGCGTCGGCGCCGAGTCGCGCAGGGTGAACACAAGGTAGGCCAGGTTGCCCAACGTGCCGCCGGAGCTGATGGGCAGGATCGCCTCCTCGCGCCGGTCGCCGCTGAGGTCCGCGTAGACCGCCGCGGCGGCGTCCAGGCTACCGCTGCCCAGCCGACCCAGCAGCGACTGGACCTCGGCAACGCGCGAGAAATCGACCTCTCGGATGGCCGCGGCGTCCGCCGGCGGCGCCGGCTCGGTCGGCGTCGCCTCCGGCCCGCCGCCGCCGCAGGCGACGGAGAACGCGACGGCGAAGATGATGACGAGGACGAAGTAGAGCAGAAGGGGTCTCAGGAGTACGGCGGGTCGCAGCAGAAGCCTGCTCCTCTCCCCGCCAAGAAGTGATCATAACCGCGCGCGCCGCCCGCGGCAACCCGGTGGCGGCCGGCTTGAAGCGATGCGATAAGTGGGAAGGCCAGACTTAAGTCTGGCCTTCGATCCTTCTCCGGCTGAGGCTCACGTCTTCACGATGGCCCCGGCAGGGCACCAGTACGCCTCCGAGACGCAGACGCCGCAGTCGTTGCAGACCTTCGAGTCGATGTGGACGGGCTGCAGGGTCATCCCGTCCCGCCTGACCAGCCGGGCGGCGACGATGGCGCCCTCGGGGCATTTCGGGACGCAGACGCCGCAGCGCAGGCAGGCACGGCCGACCCTATAGGCCACTTAACCCCTCCGGCGGTGGCTCAGGCGCGCGTCGCCGCCGCCTTGGCCGCCTCCGCCACCTCTTCGAAGCCGTGTTCCTTCCAGCGCGACCAGTCGACCTGATCCCTGATCTCCTTCGGCAGCACCTGGGGGTAGAGCTTCTCCGTGTGGTACGGCCCCTGGTTCACCTCGACGAAGATCCAGGGCCGCGTCGTCTTGTAGGGCCGCCAGGGGGCGTGGATGAAGCCCGCCGGGATGTAGATCACGCAGGACTGCGTGATCACGTACCGCTCGAGCTCCGGCCCCATGAACATCTCGACCTCGGCGCCCAGGTCGCCGGGGTTGTCCGGGTCGGTGCCGATGTGGAAGAGCAGCTCCGCCTCTTTGTGGATGTGCGGCGGATGCCCCACCGCCATCGGCGGGTCGTTGCTGGGCATCACCCAGTGGATGTAGTAGAAGTTGCTCCCCTCGAAGACGTCGTTGTCCAGTCGAGCCACGACGGGGCCCAGGCGGTGGGTGTGGGACCCGTCCCAGGGCTGGATGTACTTCTCGTATTTGTTGGCCATCAGAGCCCTCCTCCTCTTGCTTAGTTGAAACCGTGGTCCGGCCAGAGCGACCAGTCCACCTTGTCTCGCATCTCTTCGGGCACCAGCTCAGGGAAGAACTTCTCCGTGTGCTCCGACCCTTGGGCTATCTGGAGCACGATCCAGGGCCTTACGGTCTTCAGGATCCGCCAGGGCGAGTGGACGACGCCGGCCGGAATGAAGACCACCGTCGACCGGTTGAAGACGTAGCGCTCCATCTCCTCGCCCATGTAGAACTCCACCTCGGCGCCCAGGTCGCCCGGGTCGTCCGGGTTGGTGCCGATGTGGAAGAGCAGCTCCGCGTCCTTGTGGATGTGGGGCGGGTGGAACAGGGGGATATTCTGCATCTGCGGGCTGGAGCTGGGGAGCACCCAGTGGAAGAGATAGAAATTGCTCCCGGGGATCATCACGCTCTTGATGTTGGGGAGGAACGTGCCGTTGATGCTGGCGATGACTGGCCCGCCCACGGGCCTCCGGCCGTCGGTGTAGGGATGGATGTACTGTTCGTACTTCCTCGCCAAGGGAGGCTCGCTCCTGGCGGGCCTAGTCGAAGCCATGGTCCTGCCAGCGCGACCAGTCGACCTGGTCTCGCAGCTCTTTCGGCAGCAGCTGCGGGTAGAACTTCTCGGTGTGCTGCGGCCCCTGGTTGATCTGGAGCATGATCCAGGGTCGCGTCGTCTTCAGAGGCCGCCAGGGGGCGTGGATCATGCCGGGCGGGATGTAGATCACCGTCGACCGGGTGATGACGTGCCGCTCCATCTCCGGCCCCATGAACATCTCGACCTCGGCGCCCAGGTCGCCCGGGTCGTCCGGGTTCGTGCCGATGTGGATGAGCAGCTCGGGTTCCTTGTGGATGTGGGGCGGGTGGCCGACGGGCATCGGCGGGTCGTCGCTGGGGAGCACCCAGTGGATGAAGTAGAAGTTGCTCCCGGACATGATGGTGTCGTTGAGGTTGGCGATGACGGGCCCGCCGACGATCGTTCGCCCTTCCGTGTAGGGCAGGAAGTACTTCTCGTACTTCTTCTCGGTGACCGCTACGCCTTTCTTTTCAGCCATCGATAGCTCCTCCGCGAATGCCGGGAACGGCACCGCCAAGCCCTCGCGTCAAGTGGGCGAGAGGCCTCTCCTTGTCCGCAAGGCTAGGCGGAGCGGCGGCAGCCACTCAGGGCCGTTCGGCCCTTTCGCAGCAGCCGATCGGACTAACTGACAGACGTACAGAGGGGACAACGAGCGAAGGCCAGACTTAAGTCTGGCCTTCTGATGTCGCGCCCTTCGACAGGCTCAGGATATGCTTCCCCCTCTCTGCTTGCGGAGAGGGGGACTGAGGGGGAGAGGTCGGAAAGGACACCCCAGCCTGAAGGATGGGGCATCCTCGCAAGCGGCCAGCCTCCGGGGCTGACCGCTGAAGGCTGACCACTCCTGCCCGTCACGGAACCGGCTCTCTGCCATACAAATGTTGACAGTACTAGTTGACAAGTACCATCACAGCAGGTAACATCACGACACGTGAGTTGTTCTTCCCTATTGAGGAGGTTGCAGCTTGCCCCTACATGCCACCCCCACGGGGTGGCTTTTTTCTTACCCGATGAATGCTAGGCCGGCGTTTGAGTATGAGCCGCTCTTCCAGTGTTGAGCAAGGAACGGCTCGATTCTCGTGAACCAATCGAGCGGATCGTCCTTACGAACGTGCCTGTAGACAGTATGTGCGACAAAGTCAACAAGCTGGATCGCTTGATGAAGGTGGGAGCTTCCTCTGAAGGGAATATCAACAATGTAGCGAGAGAAGTCAACGGGCCAAGACGTAGTTGCGTTGATGGCAGCGCGTGTCGTGAGGAAGCTATCGAAGTGTGAAGCAGTGCTGAGAGTAGAGTTCTCGTCCATTACGAACATTGCACGCTCGTACCCACCGTGGCGCACTTGAACGTGGTGAACGACGCGCTGCTGAAGATAGGTGAGTGCCCAGTAGAACGGATGCCATGTTTTCGACTTGTACTTATCGTAGGCGTGTGCTTGCTTCACCACAACCACCCAAACGGTGGGAGACAGTCGCCGGAGCAAATCAAAGACGGAATCCTCCAGCTGTTGAAGGCTGTGTTCGCTCAAATGCTGCCAGATTGCCCTCTGGGCTTGTACACCCGCGCGCTTCTTATCCGTAGCTGACGACCACTCAGCTGGAACTTTGCCACGCCGAAGGGCGTACAGGACGCTCCCCTTTATCTCATACTCTCGGCCTGTGGCACCCGGGGATGCTCCTAGGAATCCGATCTTGACACGATCGAACCACTCGTCGACGACCGAAATGTGAGATTCGGGAAGACCCATCGCGGCGAGAATGAAAAAGGGGTATCGAGGGTATGGTGGGCCTGAAGCTTGCGCCTGCGCACGGGCGCGGGCGTAACCGGCGCGAAAGTTTGCGTAATTGGCATAGACTGACCCGCTTTCGTCAATGTAGACACAGTGCATGCAGCCCTCCTGACTGGGCTCAGTCGACTCCTGCACGGCGTAACTAGTAATTGGCCGCGCGCCTGCGGCGTCGTAAACAGTAGGTCGTAGCTGCCCTATCGTCAAGAAGGAATCAATACTGATGCCTGTAGTTACCTGAAAGCTGACAGCTGACCGCGCGCCTAGACCTCCCGGAACTCGCCCTCCACGGTGCCCGCCGGCGCCTCGCCCACCTCCGGCTCCTCCGGCGGCTGCGGCTCGGCGCCGGCCGCGCCGTAGACCGCCTCGCCGATCTTCTGCATCGAGGCGGTGAGGGCGTCCGTGGCGCTGCGCAGGGCGGCCAGGTCCGTCCCCTGCAGCGCCGTGCGCACAGCGGCGATCTTCCCCTCGACGTCCGTCTTCAGGTCGGCCGGCACCTTGTCGGCGTTGTCGCGCAGCGTCTTCTCCGCCGTGTAGGCGAGGGTGTCAGCGGCGTTGCGCGTCTCGATCTCCTCGCGGCGCTGACGGTCCTCCGCCGCGTGCAGCTCCGCCTCCCGCTGCAGCTTTTCGACCTCGTCCTTGGAGAGGCCAGAGCCGGCGGTGATCGTGATCTTCTGCTCGCGGGCCGTCGCCTTGTCGCGGGCGCTGACGTTGAGGATGCCGTTGGCGTCGATGTCGAAGGCGACCTCGATCTGGGGCACGCCGCGCGGCGCCGGCAGGATGCCGTCGAGCATGAACCGCCCCAGCGACTTGTTGTCCGCCGCCATCGCCCGCTCGCCCTGGACGACGTGGATCTCGACGGAGGGCTGGTTGTCGGCCGCCGTGGAGAAGACCTGGCTCTTGCTCGTCGGGATCGTCGTGTTGCGCTGGATGATCGGCGTGGCGACGCCGCCCAGCGTCTCGATGCCCAGCGTCAGCGGCGTCACGTCCAGCAGGAGGACGTCGCGCACCTCGCCCTTGAGGACGCCGGCCTGAATGGCGGCGCCCACGGCGACCACCTCGTCCGGGTTGACGCCGCGGTGCGGGTCCCTGCCGAAGAACTGGCGTACCTTCTCGATGACCAGCGGCATGCGCGTCTGCCCGCCGACGAGCACCACCTCGTCGATCTGGGCGGCCGCGACGCCGGCGTCCTGCAGCGCCTGCTTGCAGGGGCCGAGGCTGCGCTCCACCAGCTCGCCCACCAGCTGCTCCAGCTTGGCGCGCGTCAGGGTGATGTTCAGGTGCTTGGGGCCGGCCGCGTCCGCCGTGATGAAGGGCAGGTTGACGTCCGTCTGCATCACGGTGGAGAGCTCGATCTTCGCCTTCTCCGCCGCCTCCTTCAGCCGCTGCAGCGCCATGCGGTCCTGCCCGAGGTCGATGCCCTGGTCGCGCTTGAACTCCTCGACCAGCCAGTCGATGACCTTCTGGTCGAAGTCGTCGCCGCCCAGGTGCGTGTCGCCGTTCGTCGACTTGACGTGGAAGGTGCCCTCACCGATCTCGAGGATGGAGATGTCGAAGGTGCCGCCGCCCAGGTCGTAGACGGCGATCGTCTCCTCGCCCTTCTTCTCGAGGCCGTAGGCGAGGGCGGCGGCTGTCGGCTCGTTGATGATCCGCAGCACCTCGAGGCCGGCAACCTGGCCGGCGTCCTTCGTCGCCTGGCGCTGGCTGTCGTTGAAGTAGGCGGGGACGGTGATCACCGCCTCCGTCACCGGCTCGCCCAGGTAGGCCTCGGCGTCCGTCTTCAGCTTCTGCAGGATCATGGCCGAGATCTCGGGCGGCGAGTAGGCGCGGTCGCCCATGCGGACGTGGGCGTCGCCGTTGGCGGCGCCGACGACCTTGTAGGAGAGCAGCTTGAGGTCGGCCTTCACGTGCGCGTCGTCGAACTTGCGGCCCATGAGGCGCTTGATCGAGTAGATGGTGTTGTCCGGGTTGGTGATCGCCTGGCGCTTTGCCACCTGGCCGACCAGCCGCTCGCCGCTCTTGGCGAGGGCGACGACGGAGGGCGTGATCCGCCCCCCTTCAGCGTTGGGGATGACGACGGGCTCGCCCGCCTCCATCACAGCCACGCAGGAGTTCGTAGTCCCCAGGTCGATCCCGATTACCTTAGCCATGGTCAGTACCCTTCATCTTTAGTTTTCGTTCGGCTGTCATTCGAACTGTGGCTGCGCATCGCTCTCGCGCTGGCCAGAAACGTGAGGAATGAACGGGGGGCACCCCCAAACCTCCTGGTAGAAGGGCTCCGCCCCTCTGCACTCCCCGTCTTCGCGCCACGCTATTGTTCCTTGTTCCCTGTTCCTTGTTCCGCTTGTCCCTCGCCCTTGCCGACGACGACCATCGCCGGGCGCAGGACGCGGCCGCCCAGCTTGTAGCCCTTCTGGACGACGCCGATGACCTTGCCGTCCTCGCCGTCGCCGAACATGACGGCTTCGTGGACGTTCGGGTCGAACGCCTCGCTGTCGGCCGCGATCTCCGTGACGCCGCTCATCTCCAGCAGCGCCTGGAACTTGCGGTGGATGAGGCGGACGCCGTCCAGCCAGGTGAGGCCGGCAAGGCGGGCGTCGACGTTCTCCAGCGCCCGCTCCAGGTCGTCGACGATGGGCAGGAGGTTGATGATCAGGGCGGCGTTGGCCAGGCGCGCCAGCTCTTCCCGCTCCTGGTCGACGCGGCGCTTGAAGTTCTGATAGTCGGCCGCGGCCCGCTGCCAGGAAGCGAGGTAAGACTGCGCCTTCTCCCGCTCCTCGGCCAGCTGCGCCTCCAGCGGCTTCTCCGTCTGCTCCGTCTCCGGCTTCTTCTCCTTCTTCTCGTCTTCGCCGCGCGGGCCTTCGCCGGCGGCGCGGCGGTCGATGATTCGCGGTTTCTCTTCGGCGTCTGGCGAAGACATGGCTCCCCCTGATAGCGGCGCGGGCCCGACGCGTCGGGGGCGCCTTAGATTTGCGTGATGAGGTCGCCGAGCAGCGACGCGAGGTAGCGCACCGTCGGGATCGTGCGGGCGTAGCGCATGCGGGTCGGGCCGAGGACGGCGACGATGCCGGACGGGCCCTCCTCGCTGCCGTAGCGGGCAACGACGATGCTGCACTCGCGCATCGCCTCGTTGTCGTTCTCGGCGCCGATGACGACGCTGACGTGGCCCTCGCCAACCTGACGGATCGGGATCGCCGTCGGCAGCGTCCGCTGCTCGAGGACATCGATGAGGTCGAGGATGCGCTCCGACCGGGCGAACTCCGGCTGCGAGAGCACCTCGCGCACGCCGTCGCGGAAGACGTCGCCCACGGCCAGCTCTTCCTCGCCCATCAGCTCCAGCGCCACCTGGAGGACGAAGGCGTCCAGCTCCTGCGCCGGCTCGGGCAGGCGACGGATATCGGCCGGCGCCAGGCCGCCGTAGCGGTCGTTCAGCCGGCCGACGACGAGGGCCAGCTCCTGCGGGCTCAGCGGCTCGCGGAAGCTCATCACCTGCTGGCGCACGCGCGCCTCGTTCAGGACGACGACGACGAGGGCGCTCGTCTCCTGCAGGGGCACCAGCTGCACGTGGCGCAGGCGCGTCTCCCGGCTGCGCGGCGAGGTGACGACGGCAAAGTTGCTAACCGAGTGGGCCAGCACGGCCGCCGCGAGCTGGAACCACTGCTCCATCGCCCGCTCCGCCTGGTGGAACTGGTGCCGGATCGTCTCCCGCTCCTCGCGTGGGAGCGTCTCCTCCGCCATCAGGCTCTCGACGTAGTAGCGGTAGCCCTTGTCGGAGGGCACGCGGCCGGCCGAGGTGTGGGGCTGCGTGATGTAGCCTTCGTCCTCCAGGCGCGCCATCTCGAGCCGCACGGTGGCCGGCGAGACGGGCATCGCGTGCTTACGGACGATGTACTGCGAACCGACGGGGAGAGCCGTGTCCACGTACTCTTCCACGATCAGGTTCAGGAGAGCGGAACGGCGTTCTGTGATCATTCTTCCGTGCCGATTAGCACTCTCACTGTTCGAGTGCTAATGCAGGTTAAAGTTAGCAAAGGACTCTCCTGGTGTCAAGGTAGACCTTGGCGCGCATCCTCTCTCAGCGGTAGTGGGTCAATTTGAAATGACTCGTGGGGGCCAGCAGACATGTAAGGTGTGCCATCGGCCCGACAAGTTCGACTTCTACGTCCCGGATGAAATCTGGCAGGCTGTAGTTCCAAAGGAGTACCGGAACAGGGTGGTGTGCCTTGGCTGCTTTGATGACTTCGCGGCGGCAAGGCAAGTGGATTATGCCACTCACCTTGCCGCCGCTCCTCTTTGGTTTGCAGGTGACGCCGCTACCTTTGAGTTCAGCGTCAGGGTTGTGCGTCCCTAGCTTAGGAACAATTCCGGTCGCGTTCCTTCGCGAGACACTGGTTGCACAACTCACCGGTCGTCGGCGCGGTGCTACGTGTGTCGTAATCACTCGTCGGCCAGAGGGTGCAGTTAGTGCAGAAGTGCCAAGTGTCGCTGCCCGTCCTTCGTCTTCGGTAGTTCGGTCTTGCCATTGTATTCACCTCCTTTCTGTTTCGGTTGTGCTAAGCTAGGTCTATGCCAGACCGCTCAAGCAAAAGACGCCCCCGCGACGTGAACGTGCTCGCCTCCCGAATCGTGGCGGAGTCTACAGGCGAGGAGTCGCACCCGCCAGAGAAACCTACGAAGAACCCTGCTGCCGTCGCCCTTGGCCGCCTCGGCGGGCAGAAGGGCGGGAAGGCGCGGGCTGCTAAGCTGTCGCCGGAGCAGAGGCGGGAGATCGCGAAGAAGGCGGCAGCGACGCGCTGGAGTTCAGCAAGCCGAGATTAGCCAAGGCTTCGAGTTCCAGGAGATCGTTCGTGAAGTCGAAGCTCATCTGAATGGGATCGGCGCTGCTGCGGTTTTCGTTGAAGCTATCCACATCGGCCTTGAGTTGTCGACAATCGCCGACTATTTGATGCCGACGCTGCTTGAAAGCGATCTCCATGTGATCACGAGGCGCAGTACGAATATCATCCCAGAGGACGGCCTGCTCAACGCGGGCTGCATGCTTGGCCCGGACACGCCGACCTTGCGGATCGACGATGTACTCTTCCCTCATTGCCTCGGCGAGGTCCGCCGCGCACTGACTAATCAGCGATGAAGGATGCGGCGCCCAGCGCTTCTCCCGGACGGCCCAAGCCGCCATCTGCCTAGTCGTTGTGGGCATGGGCTCTCCAGCGTTGATGTACTCCGTCACGATTCCCTGTAAGTACTCGTTATAAGTAGGCATCCAACCGACCCCCAGCTAGATTCCTGAGGGCACGATATGCCCCCAGCCATCGGTCAAAGCGGCCTCGGTTACGGCGTCCCGCACTTTGACCAGGAGATTTCTGAACTTCGAGTATCCGATTGTGCCGCGATGCTGCAATTGGCCAACAACGAGCCCTGGGTGAATGCGGTTGTAAGCAGCAAACCCGCGAATTAGCTGCTCTGAGAAGAGAGGCTCCTTACGGATGATGAAATCGTCCAGTAGCGACTGAGGAATCAGGGCGTTCTCGGCGAAGCTATCAGCCTCTTTCTCGAAGTCTGGACGCTGTTCTCTGTCAGCCTGCGATTCTCCGACAAGGTCAATGTCTATCGTTAGGATTCCAGTCTCCACGCCATCGCCACTGAGCGCATGCTTTACTTCATGCATCAACGTGAACCAGAAGTAATCGATCCGGTCGTATCGCAACGAGACAGCGATGATTGGCGACTCGGCGTCAAGCCACAGGCAAGCACCGTCGATCCGAGTTTTCGCCAGATGCTCCACGACCACGAACCGAATACCGGCGTCCGCCAAGACACGGGGTACATGCCGGACTTCCTCCGGATCGCTCAGGAGCTTGTTGAGCCGCTCTAGGTGCGTCGTCTCAAAGGACTTGGCGTTGAACTTCCCTCTCACGGAGGCAAGCATGCCGAGCCTTCTAGCCTGACATAGCCAAGCCCACTGGCTTGGTGTTAGGGCTTCGTAGGACGTGGACATACGCGCAGCGGCCGGTACGACGTTCGGCTTCTCGTCCAGGTCGTTGATTCCAAGGAACTCCAGCACTCTCTGCTCTAGCACCCTGGGATTACTAGAGTTCTCGATCCACTGTCGCTTGACCATCTCGCGAACTGGTGCCTTCGAGTAGATGCGGGCGCGCAGTCCAATGGACGGATCAGCGTCGCGGGTGATGTTGAGCTGGTATGCCGCATCGAGGTTCAGCCAGAACTGCGCACTTGTCTCGAAGGCCTGCGCCAAGCCTTTCGCAGTTTCGGGCGTAATAGTCTTTTTCCCGGCGATTAGTTCATTCACAAGTTGGAGCGGGCGCCCAAGAATCTCGGCCAGATCGCTCTGTGTCCAGCCATGATCCTCAAGACCCTCGCGAATCCAATCGCCGGGCGGGAACGCTTCTGCTGGCACTCTTGCTTCCACCATTGCCTGACCTCGTTCTAGTGGTAGTCCTCAACCGCGCAGATTACGACTACCTTCTTCGGCGACTCGCCTTCCAATTGCACCACCAAGCGGAACTGGTCATTGAGCCGCATCGAATACTGCCCCTGGCGTTTCCTCTCCAACTGCTCGAAACGAAGTCCTGGCCACGCGCGCAGGTCTCGTTCGTCTAATGCAGCGCGAATGTGCTGCAACACTCGCCGATAGCGTTTAACGATGGCCGCAGAGTGTCCTGCGGTGAAACTGGAATCCGTTTCCAGGCGGTCGAGATCGTCGTCATCGAAGCGAACGTCCATGTCACCACCAAGACACCCATCAGCCACCCCCAGCAGAGGCAGCTTAGTTGAAGATCGCATCACTCGTCAAGTATGCTTTTCACACTTTCTCTGAAACTCCGCATTTAGCTCTTGACAATGCCAAAACGCTCAAGCATAATGGTCACTATGAACAGGCTCAGTCCTGCCAAGCGCGCCCAGATCGTCAGGGCTCTCGTGGAGGGCAACTCGATCCGCGCCACCTGCCGCATGACCGACACGTCGAAGAACACGGTCACTCGGCTCCTGGTCGAGCTAGGCGAGGTCTGCGATGCCTACCAGGACGAGCACCTACGCAACCTGCCCTGCAAGCGCATCCAGTGTGACGAGATATGGAGCTTCGTCTATTCGAAGGCCAAGAACGTCTCGCCGGAGCATGAGGGCATCTTTGGCTTCGGCGACGTGTGGACGTGGGTTGCCATCTGTGCCGACACGAAGCTAGTCCCCGCTTGGATGGTGGGCGACCGCTCCGTCGCCGCCGCGACCCTGTTCATGCAGGACGTGGCGAGTCGCCTAGCGAGCCGCATCCAGCTAACGACGGACGGCCACAGCGCCTACCTGAGCGCCGTAGAGACGGCCTTCGGGATGGACGTGGACTACAGCCAGCTAATCAAGCTTTACGGGCGTGACGAGCCGATGGACACGCGCTACAGTCCTTCGGAGTGCGTCGGGACAGAGAAGCGCACGATCATGGGCAAGCCGGACGCGGCGCACGTCTCAACGTCCTACATTGAGCGCCAGAACCTCACGATGCGGATGGGCATGCGCCGGTTCACGCGGTTGACCAACGCCTTCTCGAAGAAGGCCGAGAACCTAGCAGCGGCCCTGGCGATCCACTACATGCACTACAACTTCTGCCGCACTCACAAGACACTCAAGACGACTCCGGCGGTCGCTTCCGGTGTCGCGGATCACGAGTGGTCGATTGACGAGATCGTGGCGCTGCTGGTCGAGCGCGAAAAGTCGGCAGCGTCAAAATGACCCACTACCCTCTCAGCGGCCGCGGTTGACCCCCTTCCGCGCCGCCCCTACACTGCTCAGGAACCCAGACTGCAGGAGAAGGAGGCCCATGGCGGCCC
>Ga0209322_10000190_pt1 | contig 33317 bp, 31 predicted proteins | sample Rifsed19ft1_FD_184013 | JGI IMG/M metagenome (GOLD analysis project Ga0209322, IMG submission 184013) | Soil microbial communities from Rifle, Colorado, USA - sediment 19ft 1 (version 2) | ecosystem: Environmental > Terrestrial > Deep subsurface > Rock core/Sediment | place: Rifle, Colorado... | reverse complement strand
CTCCGTCGCGCTCGGCGTCCACTTCGTGGGCATGTTCGGGCTCGCGCCGGTCCTCGGGCGGGTCGTGGATGCCGTGGGGCGCCGCCCGGCCATGAGCCTGGGCCTTGTCGTCGTGGCCATCGGCGCCCTGGGCCTGGCGCTCGGCCCCACGCTCAGCACGGTCCTGCCCTCGATCTTCCTCGTGGGCGCCGGCTGGAACCTCGCCTATCTCTCGGGCACTGCGCTGGTCGCCGACGCCACCTCGCCCCACGAGCGCGCGTCGGCACTCGGCGCCCTTGACCTGGGCGGCCTGGTCGGCGCGGCGATCACGACCGTGCTGGCGCCCGCGGTCCTCGACGTGGCCGGCCTCGGCCCGCTCGTGGTCGCCGCTGCGGTCGTCGCCCTCGTGCCGGCCGTCATCCTCTTCAGCGCCGGACGGCTGGCACCGGCCACGTGATGAGCCGCGAGATCCCGCTGGCCGCCATCGAGGCGGCGGCGGCCCGCATAGCCGGGCGCGTCGAGCGCACGCCGCTCCTCTCGTCCCGTACGGCAGCGCGCTTCGTGGCCGAGCGCCACGGCCTGCTGCTCGGCGCCGGGCCGGCGGGCGATGGCGTGGGGCGCCTCTTCGTGAAGGCCGAGCACCTCCAGGTCACCGGCTCCTTCAAGCCGCGCGGCGCCACCAACCGCGTCGCCCAGCTGACGGCCGACGAGAGGGCGCGCGGGCTCATCACGATCTCGGCCGGCAACCACGCCCAGGCCGTGGCGTATGCCGCGTCGGCGCTGGGCGTGGCGGCGACCGTGGTCATGCCCGCCAACGCCTCCCGCTCGAAGGTGGCCGCGGCGACCGGCTACGGGGCGCAGGTCGTCCTGCACGGCGAGCACGTCGGCGAGGCGCTCGCGCATATGGAACGGCTGCGCGACGAGCGCAATCTCGTCGTCGTCCACCCCTACGACGATCCCGAGGTCATCGCGGGCCAGGGGACCGTGGGACTGGAGATCGTCGAGGACCTGCCCGCGGTCGATGTCGTCGTCGTCGGTGCCGGAGGTGGTGGGCTGGTCGGCGGCATCGCCAGCGCCGTCAAGGCGCTTTGTCCGGGCGCCAGGGTCTTCGCCGTGGAGCCCGAGACGAGCAACGCGCTGTGGCTGGGCGTCGCTGCCGGCGAGCCGGTCACGATCGCGCCCGCTTCCATCGCCGACGGGCTGGGCGCCCCCTTCGCCGGATCCTGGGCTATCGACATCGCCCGCCACTGCGTCGAGGCGGTGATCCTCGTCGACGAGCCGACGATCGCGTGCGGCGTCCGCTTCGCGCTGGAACGGATGAAGCAGCTCCTCGAGCCGGCCGGGGCGACGGCCCTCGGCGCGGTCCTGGCCGGGCGCATCCCCATCCGCGACGGCGAGACCGTGGCGGTCGTCGCGTCGGGCGGCAACGTGGATCTCGGGCGGCTGCCGGCGATCCTCGAGCTGGCCGGCGACGGGTGGTGACGGACGGCCCGGCGTCGCGGGCAACGTCGACGCCGGCGGCCGACGCCGGGGAGGAGTCCGCGGCGGCCGCCCTGCCGGCGCCCGGACCGTCCGTCGTGCGAAGCCTGCCGCCGGGTGGCTCCCGCGTCGAGCAGTACCTTCGGCGCCTTCAGTCGAGCCCGAAGTCGTGGAGCCGGTCGTCGCCGAAGCCGGCGTGGTGCGCCAGTTCGTGGATCACGGTCCGGCGCACCTCCTTGGCCAGTTCATCGGGATCGGGGAAGTCCTCCTCGAGGGGCAGCCGGAAGAGCGTGATCTTGTTCGGGAAGGGCACCCAGTCGGCGCCGTACTCGACCACCGGCGTGCCCTCGTAGAGGCCGTACAGCGTCTCATCGGGTGCCAGGCCCTGCTCCCTGCGCTGCTGCCGGTCGGGCTCGTCCTCGATGACGATGGCGACGTTCTCCAGGAGCCGCCGCACGGAAGCGGGCAGGCGGTCGAGGGCGCGCTCGACGAGCCGCTCGAACGGCTCGTGACGGCCAGCGGACAGGTCGGCGCGGCGCGCGGGATGGCGGCGCGCCTGCGTTCCGCGGCGTCGGATGGGCACGGACTCCCTCGGCTGTCGCCGGCCGGTCGGCCGGGCTCCACGCCTATGCTAGCGAGGTGACGCTTCCCCCCGTCGAGCCCGACTCGTTAGTCGTGACGCTCGATACCGGCGACCGGATCCATGTCCTCGACTGGGGAGTCCCGTCGGCGACCAGCCTGCCGCCGCTGTTGCTGATCCACGGCCTGGCCCAGACGGCCTGGGCGTGGGCACCGGTGGCGCGGCGGTTGCGGGCCGCGACGCGGGTGCTGGCCGTGGACCTCCGAGGACACGGGCTCAGCGAGGCGCCGCCCGCGGGGTACGACCTCGAGTCGCTCGCCTACGACCTGCTGACCGTCCTCGTCGCCCACGGCTTCGGGCCCGATGCGGGCGGTCAGCCGGCCGTGCTGGTGGGTCACGGCTTCGGGGCCCAGGTGGCCGCCTGGACGGCGCGGGTCCAGCCTGGCGCGGTGGCCGGCCTCGGACTCGTGGACGGCGGCTGGGAGGAGCTGGAGGCGACGACCCGGATGGACGCCGCGGAGTTCCTGCGCGGCCTGGCCGAGCCGCCGGAAGTCCTGCGCTCGATGGACGCCTACCTGGCCGACCGGCGCGAGTGGGACGAGGCGAGCTGGGACGCGGACCAGGAGCGCGCGGCGCGCGCGGCTGTCGATGAGAAGCACACCGGTCGCGTGGCGCCGGTGGTGCGCCGCCACGCGCTGGCCGCGTCGGTGCGGACGATGTTCGGCTACGACCCGGAAGCGGCCCTGGCCGAGGTGCGCGGCCCACTCCTGGTGCTGGTGGCCGAGGCGGGCGGCGCCGACGACGAGACGGCGCGCGAGCGGCGCCTGGCGCTCGATGACCTGCTTCGGATCCGTGCCGCCGCCGGGCATCCTCCGGTGCGCGTCGTCCGCTACGGCGGCGTGGCGCACAATGTCATGCGCTACCGGCCGGACGAGGTGAGCGCCGAGCTTCTCGGGCTCCTCGTCGCGGCCGCCGCGGGAGACGCATGACCTTCTCCGCAGACGCCTTCGGCACGCTCGACGTGCCGGGCGGAACGCTCTACTGGGAGTCCACCGGCCGAGGCCCGGCGCTCGTCCTCGTGCACGCGGGCATCGCCGACCACGGTGTGTGGGACGACGACGTGCCGAGCTTCGCCGGCGGGCATCGTGTCGTGACGTACGACTGCCGCGGCTTTGGGCGATCCAGGACCGACGCCGTGGACTATTCGAATCGCGCCGACCTGGCCGCGCTGCTCGACCACCTCGGGATCGAGCGGGCTGCGCTGCTGGGCTGCTCGCGTGGTGGCCAGATCGCCCTCGATTTCACCCTGGAACGGCCCGAACGGGTGAGCGCTCTCGTCCTGGTCGCCTGCGGGCCGGGCGGCATGGAACACGAGCCGACACCGGTGGAGCGGGCGCTCTTCGAGAGCGAGGAGCCGCTGTCGAAGGCTCGTGACTGGACCGGCGTCGCCGACCTCGACGTGCGGCTGTGGGTCGACGGCGTGGGCCAGCCGGCCACCCGGGTCGCGGCCGCGGTGCGCGATCGCGTGCGGGCCATGAGCCTGGCCAACTACACGGCTGGCCACACCGAGGCGCGGCCGATCCCGCTCGAGCCGCCGGCCATCGGCCGCCTGGCCGAGGTCCGGGTGCCCACGCTGATCCTCCACGGCGATCTGGACGTCTCGGGGGTCACGGCGGGGGCGGAGGCGCTGGAGCTCGGCATCGCCGGCGCGCGGCGCGTGGTCGTGCCGAGGGTCGCGCACATGGTCAACCTGGAGCGGCCCGACGACTTCCGCCGCCTCGTGCGCGACTTCCTCTTCGCGACCGTCACCTAGCCTGCCCCGGGCGTCGGGCCCTCGCCCGGCTGCCAGCGGTCGTGCGCCGGGTGCTCCTCGTGCACGGCCACGAAACGACCGAGGAACGTGGCGGTGACGGAGCCGTCCACGGCCTCGATCCGCGCCTCGCTCGTAACTCGGCGTCCCTGGACCGAGACCGGCCAGGCGCGGACCGTCAGCGGGGTGTCCGTGAGCGTCGGCGCCAGCAACCTCACCTCGTAGCCGGCGGTGACGGTGGCCGGCGGCAGGTCCGCTCCCGAGGCGCGCATGAGGGCCATGGCCGCCGCCCAGTTGGCGTGGCAGTCCATCAGCGCGCCGACGATGCCGCCGTTCAGGACGTTGGCGAAGGCGTGGTGGTGCGGCGACGGCATCCACGTAGCCACCAGGCCGTCCGTCCGGTTCGGGTCGGGGAAGCTGCGCAGGCCGAGGCCGTCGCGGTTGGCCGGCCCGCAGCCGAAGCAGACGCTCCCCGGTGCGAAACGCTCCTGGAGGCTGCGCGCGTCGAGGTCGCTCATGCGGCGGGGCGCTGCGGCGTCATGGCGACGAGTCTAGCGCGGCCCCGCGCGGTGCCGAGGGCCGGCCGCCTCGCGCCTGATCCACCGCGATTCGGCAGCTCGCGGAGTACCATCCGCGCATGCCCGACATCGTCATCGTCCTCGTCATCGTCCTCATCGTCGTCCTCGTCGTGCGCGGCCCCAAGACGCTGCCCAAGCTCGGCGAGGCGCTGGGCAAGGCGGTCTCCGGCGCCCGCAAGGCGGCCAAGGAGGGGTCCGACGATGAGGGCGCCAGGCCCGACGACCAGCCCCGGGCCTAGGCCCCCCACGCCCGCCCTGCGCCCGCGATGAGCCAGCCGCCGCCCGACATCCGTGCCCTGGTCGAGGAGATCGAGCTCGAGATCGGCGAGGCCCGCCTGCCCTCTGCGGGCAACGGTCGCGTCGAGGCGGCCGTGCGCGAGATCCTGATCGAGATCGGCGAGAATCCCGATCGCCCCGGCCTCGCCGGCACGCCGGAGCGCGTCCACCGCATGTACGCGGAGCTGACCGCGGGCTACCACGTGGATCCCGACCGCCTCGTCAACGGCGCCATCTTCGAGGTCGACTACAGCGAGATGGTGCTGGTCAGGGACATCCCCTTCTACTCGCTCTGCGAGCACCACCTGCTGCCCTTCTTCGGCGCCGCCTCGGTCGCCTACATCCCCAAGGGCCGGGTCATCGGGCTCTCCAAGATCCCGCGCATCGTGGAGATGTACGCCCGCCGTCTCCAGGTGCAGGAGCGGCTCACGCAGCAGATCGCCGACTTTCTCCAGGAGCGCCTGCAGCCCCAGGGCGTCGGCGTGGTGCTCGAGGCGACGCATCTCTGCGCGGTCATGCGCGGCGTGCGCAAGCCGGGCACGATCATGACCACCAGCGCGGTGCTGGGCATCTTCCGTACGCGCGACAAGACCCGCGCCGAGTTCCTGGCCCACCTGGAGCGCCGTCCGCCCGGCCCGGCCTGAAACCCCGCTCACGCTCGGGACGGGGCTATCATGGCCGCATGTCCGACCGACCGATCAAGGTGCTCATCGCCAAGCCCGGCCTCGACGGCCACGATCGAGGTGCCAAGGTGCTCGCGCGGGGCCTGCGCGACGAGGGCTTCGAGGTCATCTACACCGGCCTGCGTCAGACGCCCGAGATGATCGTCACGGCGGCGCTCCAGGAGGACGTCGATGTCGTCGGCCTCTCGATCCTGTCGGGCGCGCACATGACGCTGCTGCCGAAGATCACCGCCGGCCTCAAGGCCGAAGGCCTCGACGACGTGCTCGTGACCGCCGGCGGCATCATCCCCGACGACGACATCGCGGCGCTCAAGGCCGCCGGCATCGCCGCGGTCTTCGGGCCGGGCACGACGATCGCCCGGGTCGCCGAGTTCATCCGCGCCAACGTCCGCTCCCGCGCCGGGGCGTGACCGGGGGTGTGAGCGAGCCGGCGCGCAGCCAGGCCGCCAAGCGCGGTCGGGACCTCGCCGAACGCGCCAGGGCGGGGGAACGGAGGCCGCTGGCGCGCCTTCTGACCGAGGTCGAGGATCGCACGCCCACCGGCGAGGCCGCCCTGCGGATCCTGTACCCGCTGGCCGGCGCGGCTCATCTCGTGGGCGTGACGGGGGCCCCCGGCTCGGGCAAGAGCACGCTGGTGGCGGCCCTCGTCGGCCAGGCACGACGGGACGGCCGCCGCGTGGCGGTCCTCGCCATCGACCCCTCGAGCCCCATCACCGGCGGCGCCATCCTCGGTGACCGCGTGCGCATGCAGGCACACGCCGGCGACCGCGACGTCTTCATCCGCTCCATGGCCTCGCGCGGCCACGCGGGAGGGCTGGCCGCGGCGACCGTGGCCGCGGCGGCCGTCTTCGACGCCGTGGGCTTCCCGCTGGTCTTCATCGAGACCGTGGGCACCGGCCAGGCCGAGGTCGAGGTGGCCGCCATCGCCGACACGACGGTCGTGGTGCAGGCGCCCGAGATGGGGGACGAGGTACAGGCCATCAAAGCGGGGCTCCTCGAGGTGGCCGACCTCGTCGTCGTCAACAAGGGCGACCGGCCGGGGGCACACCGCGCGGCTGCCCAGCTGCGGGCGATGCTGACCGTGGGCCGGGAGAACGATCGGGTGGCGGCCGAGTCGGGACGCCCGCGCCCCAAGCGCCCGGACGTCCTGCTCGCGACCGCCCTCAGCGGCGAGGGCGTGCCCGAGCTGCTGGCCGCGCTCGATCGGCGCGAGGCGGCCCGTCGCGCCGCGACCGACGACGGCGAGGTCGACGCCACGCGCCTGATCCGGGCCCGCGCCCAGCTCCACGGCATCCTCGGCGAACGGGTCCGGGCGCGCCTCGCCGAGCCCGCCCTGGAGGCGGACACGGCGCTGCTCGTCCGCGCGGTCGCCGATCACGAGCTCGACCCGTACGCCGCCGCCGATCGTGCGCTCGACCTGCTGGCCGGCCGGTCGCGGGTCGGGTAGGCTGCCCGCGATGTCCGCCCAACCGATCCTCGTCTGCGGCGCCGGGATGATGGGCCACGGCATCGCGCAGGTCTTCGCGGCAGCCGGCCACCCGGTGACGCTGTACGAGCCGGAGCTGGCACGCGCGGAGGCCGGCCGGGCGCGGATCGCCGGCAACCTCGAGCGCGCCGTGGCCAAGGGTCGGCTGAGCGGCGAGGAGCGCGACGCGCAGCTGGCGCGGATCCGGGTGCGCGCCGACCTCGTCCGTGCCGCCAGAGGGGCCGCCCTGGTCGTCGAGGCAGTCTTCGAGGAGGAGGCCGTCAAGCGGACGCTGCTGGCCGACCTGGACCGCCTCGCGCCGTCGGACGCGGTCCTCGCCTCGAACACGAGCTCCATCAGCATCACGCGGCTGGCCGCGGCGGTCTCGCCGGAACGACGGTCCCGCGTCGTGGGCATGCACTTCTTCAGCCCGGTGCCGGTCATGCCGCTGCTCGAACTCGTGCGCGGGGCCGAGACGAGCGACGGGACCGAGGCCGCGGTCCGGGCCTGGGCGGCGGCGATCGGCAAGCAGGTGATCGCCAGCCGCGATCGGCCCGGCTTCATCGTCAACCGCATCCTCATGCCCTACCTCGCGGAGGCGATGCGGGCCTACGAGGAGGGGCTGGGCACGGCCGAAGACATCGACGCCGGTGCGCGACTCGGGCTGAACCACCCCATGGGCCCGCTCGAGCTGGCCGACTTCATCGGCCTCGACGTCTGCCTCCACGTCATGGACGTGCTGCATGAGGGCTTCGGGGCGCCGCACATGGCGCCTCCGCCCGTGCTGCGCCAGCTTGTCGACGCGGGTCGCCTGGGCCAGAAGACGGGCCGCGGCTTCCACGAGTACCCGCGCCAGGGACGGTAGCCCCGCTCACGCACCTCGGCGGAGGACCGCCCCCACGGCCGCGAGCTCCGTGTCCCGACCCACGAGTGGCGCGTCCATCGCTGGCTATGCTAGGCGCGATGACATCCACCGTCCGCCCCATCGGGCTGCCATGACCGTCGCCCCGGGCGAGCCCGGCGCGCTGACACCGGAGGAGTCGCTCCTGCGCGACACGGCCCGCGACTTTGCTGAGCGCGAGCTGGCGCCGGGCGCGGCGGAGCGCGACGAGGCGGAGCGGTTCGACCGGGCGCTCTTCGACCGCATGGGTCAGCTCGGTTTCACGGCGGCGCCCTTTCCGGAGTCGATCGGGGGCGCCGGCTTCAGCTACCGGGCCTGGACGCTGGCCATGGAGGAGGTGGCCCGGGCGGACATGGCCATGGCCATCGCCTTGAGCGTCCACGTCCTCTCGCAGTACCCCGTGCACACCTGGGGCAGCGATGAGCAGCGGGCCCGCTGGCTGCCGGCGATGCTGGCCGGCGAGGCGCTCGGCGCCTTCGCCCTGACCGAGCCCCACGCCGGCTCGGATGCCGCCGCCATCCGCACGCGGGCGACGCGCGTGGGGCCCGCCGCGGCGCCGGATGGCTACCGGCTCGACGGGACGAAGAGCTGGATCAGCAACGCACCGGAGGCGGACCGCTACCTCGTCTTCGCCACCCTCGACCCAGGTCTCGGGCGCGACGGGATAACGGCCTTCCTCGTCGAGAAAGGCATGCCCGGGTTCCGCCCCGGGCGCCACGAACGGAAGATGGGCATCCGTGCCTGCCCCGCGTCCGAACTCATCTTCGAGGGCTGCGAGGTCGCCGTCGCGAACCGGCTCGGCGGGGAGGGGGAGGGATACCGCATCGCGCTGTCCGCCCTGGGAGAGGGGCGCATCTCGATCGCCGCGGCATGCACCGGCCTGGCCCAGGCTGCCCTCGAGGTGGGGGCGCGCTACCTGACCGAGCGCGTCGCCTTCGGAGTCCCGCTGGCCGAGCAGCAGGGGCTGCGCTTCGTGCTGGCCGAGATGGCCCAGTTGGTGGCCGCGGCGCGGGCGCTCACCCGCGCGGCCGCCGCGGCGAAGGACCGGGGCGAGCCGATCGCCGAGGCGTCGTCGCTGGCGAAGTGGACGGCCTCGGACGCGGCGATGCGCGTCACGACCGACGCGGTGCAGCTCCTGGGCGCTGCCGGCTACTCGCGAGAGAACCCGGTCGAGCGCTACATGCGTGACGCCAAGGGGGCCCAGATCTACGAGGGCACGAACCAGATCCACCGGCTGATCGTGGCCGAGCACGTCCTGGCGCGCGCCTCCCGCTCCTGAGCCGCATGCCCTGTGGTCATGCGAGGCCATGAAGCTGTGCGTGGCTGACGTGTGATGGCGCTTCATTGCGAAGCGGTCACGCTCCGTTCCGGCCGTTCGCATGCCGACCGGTCATGCCGGACGCCGTCCGGCTTCCGCCACTCCCCGGGGTGTAGATTCCCCACATGACGCGTTCCGCCGACGGCCCCGACGGCCGTGTCTTCCTCGTCTCCGCGGCGCGCACGCCGATCGGCAAGTTCGGCGGCAGCCTCGCCGAGATCCCGGCCACGACCCTCGGCGGCATCGCCATCCGCGCGGCCGTCGAGCGCGCTGGCGTGCCGCTGGACGCCATCGACGACGTCTTCATGGGTATGGTCCTGCAGGCGGGCACGGGCCAGGCCCAGGCGCGCGTGGCGGCCCTCAAGGCCGGCCTGCCCGAGACGACCAGTGCCACCACCATCAACCGCGTCTGTGGTTCGGGGATGAAGGCGATCATGCTCGCCGCTTCGGAGATCAAGGCCGGCGACGCGGAGATCGTCGTGGCCGGCGGCATGGAGAGCATGGACCTGGGGCCCTACCTCCTGCCCCGAGCTCGCTCGGGCTATCGGCTCGGCCACGCCGAGATGCTCGACTCCACGATCTCCGACGGGCTGTGGTGCTCGGTCGAGGACTGCCACATGGGCACGCACGCCGAGCGGGTGGCGGCGCACAGCGCGGTCAGCCGGGCCGACCAGGATGCCTTCGCCCTCGAGAGCCACCGGCGCGCCATCGCCGCCATCGACGGGGGCCGTTTCGACGACGAGATCGTGCCGGTGCCGATCCGCCGCGGCAAGGAGGAAACGCTCTTCACGACCGACGAAGCGCCGCGCCGCGACACCACCCTCGAGGCGCTCGCCCGACTCAAGCCGGCCTTCGCGCTGCCGGCACGCGAGGAAGGCGAGCCCGAGCCCTCGGGCTCGGTCACGGCCGGCAACGCGCCCGGCATCAGCGACGGCGCCGCCGCCACCGTCGTGGCCAGCGAGCGCGCGGTGGAGCGCCACGGACTGCGGCCGCTCGCGCGCATCGTCGGCTACGCCCAGGCGGAGATCGCCGCCAAGTGGCTCTTCCTCGCCCCGGTCCAGGGCGTGCGCAAGCTGCTCGAGCGCACGGCGATGTCCATCGAGGACTTCGACCTCATCGAGATCAACGAGGCCTTCGCCGCCCAGGTGCTGGCCGACGGCCGCGAGCTCGGCTTCGACTGGTCGAAGGTGAACGTCAACGGCGGCGCGATCGCCCTGGGACACCCCGTCGGCGCCAGCGGCGCGCGCATCGTGGCCACCCTGCTCCACGAGCTGCGGCGGCGCGGAGGCCGTCATGCCCTCGCCACCCTCTGCCTCGGTGGTGGTGGCTCCGTGGCCATGGCCTTCGAGCGCGTCTGAGTCGCCTATCATCGAGGGGACCGGTCGCCGTGTCGGCCGGCCTCACGGCGCACACCCGGAGGAAGCCCATGCCCCGCGTCGCCATCATCACCGATTCGGCCTCGGACCTGTCGCCCGAGGACGCCGCCAGCCACGAGGTGACCGTGGTCCCGCTCATGGTCACCTTCGGCTCGACCGAGTACCGCACCGGCGTGGACATCGACGCCGCGCGCTTCTGGGAGATGATGACCGCGCCGTCCGCGCCCTTCCCCAGGACGGCCGCCTGCAGCCCGGGCGACTTCCAGGCCGCGTTCGCTCGCGCATTCGATGGGGGCGCCGATGAGATCGTCTGCATCACCGTCGGCGGCAAGCTCTCGGCCACGCTCAAGAGCGCCCAGATCGCCCGCGACGCGATGCCCGACCGGCCCATCCACGTCGTCGACGGCGATTCGGCCAGCTACGGCTTCGGCATGCTGGTGCTGCTGGCCGCCGACCTGGCGAGGAGCGGCGCCTCCGCCGCGGAGATCGTGGCGGATGTCGAGCGCCGAAAGCCCGACTGCCGCCTCTACGTCGTCCTCGAGACGCTCGAGTACCTCAAGCGCGGCGGGCGCATCAGCGGCGCCAAGGCGGCCATCGGCGGCATCCTCTCGGTCAAGCCGATCATCACCATCGAGGACGGCCTCGTGGAGACCGCGGACCAGCCCAGGACGCGCGGCAAGGCCCGCGAGCGGCTGTTCGAGTTGCTGACGGCGAAGCCCGTCGAGCGCGCCGTCGTCCTGCATGGCCGGGCCTCCGATGTGGCGGTCTTCGCCGACGAGCTGGCGGCTCGCGCCGGGATCGCCCGCTCGAGCGTGATGATCCGTCTGATCGGGCCCGCGATCGGCCCCCACGTGGGCCCCGGCGCCTACGGCGCGGTCGTGCTCCGCAGGGCCTGAGCCTCCGGTTGTAAACTGGCCGCGCTTCGCATCCCGCGGGCCTGCCCGCCCCACACCGTCCCCGGGGCCCGGCGTTCGCGACACGGAGGAACTCGTCCTCGATGACTACCGAGCAGGTCGCCGCGCCGATCAACCCCTGGAAAGTGGCGCAGCAGCAGTTCGACCTCGCCGCGGACAAGCTGGACCTCGACCCCGGCCTGCGGCATGTCCTGCGCGAGTGCCGGCGCGAGTTGACGGTCCACTTCCCGGTGAAGATGGACGACGGCAACGTGCAGGTCATGACCGGGTACCGCGTCCAGCACAACCTCGGCCGGGGGCCGGCGAAGGGCGGCATCCGCTACCACCAGGATGTCAGCCTCGACGAGGTGAAGGCCCTCGCGATGTGGATGACCTGGAAGTGCGCGGTCGTGGACCTGCCCTACGGCGGCGGCAAGGGCGGCGTCGTCATCGACCCCAAGAAGCTGTCGCAGCATGAGGTCGAGCGGCTGACCCGCCGCTTCGCCACCGAGATCAGCGTGCTCATCGGCCCCGAGCGGGACATCCCGGCCCCGGACGTCAACACGAACGCCCAGACCATGGCCTGGATCATGGACACCTACTCGATGCACGTGGGGTACACGGTCCCCGGCGTCGTCACCGGCAAGCCCATCAGCCTGGGTGGTTCGGAGGGGCGCAACGAGGCGACCGCCCGCGGTGCCGTCTACACCATCGTCGAGGCGGCACGCCACCTGGGCATGGATCTCGGTCGTGCCACGGTCGCCGTGCAGGGCTTCGGCAACGCCGGCTCCATCGCCGCGCAGCTCATCGTCCCCGAGGGCGCCACGGTGGTGGCCGTCTCCGACTCGAGCGGTGGCATCCATAACGCGGCCGGCCTCGACGTCGAGAGGGTCATCGCCTGGAAGAAGGAGCACGGCACCGTCGTCGGCTTCCCTGGCGCGTCGGGCATCACGAACGCCGAGCTGCTCGAGATCCCCTGCGACGTCCTCATCCCCGCCGCCCTCGAGAACCAGATCACGCCGGGCAACGCCGGGCGGATCAAGGCCCGCATCATCGCCGAGGCCGCCAACGGCCCGACCACGCCCGAGGCGGACGACATCCTCCACGAGCGCGGCGTCTTCATCATCCCGGACATCCTGTGCAACGCCGGCGGTGTGACGGTCAGCTACTTCGAATGGGTCCAGGACCTCAACCGCGACCACTGGAGCGAGGCGGTCGTCAACGCCAAGCTCAAGGAGATCATGGTCAAGGCCTTCGGCGAGGTGCTGCGGCTGGCCACGACCAACGACGTGAACAATCGGGTCGGCGCCTACCTGCTGGCCGTGGACCGGGTCGCCTCGGCCACCGCCCTGCGCGGCCTCTACCCGTAGAGCGACGGCGGCCGGCCATCCACGCGATCCAGCCCGAGCGCCGTTCCTGCGCGAGGACCCGATGACCGACCTCGCAGCCGCTCCGGCGGCCGAGCTGGCCTCGCTCGCCGCAGCGCACCACGAGGCGTGGCTGGCCGCCCATCCGGTGGAGGCCACGGTCATCGGGGAGCGGCGCTTCGACGACCGCCTCGAGGACATCTCGCCCGAGGGTGTCCGGGCGCGCGCCATACAGCTGCGTGGTTTCCTCGAGCGGGCCCGGGCGATCCCCACGGGGGTCATGGCCGAGGCCGACGTGGTGACGCACGAGGTGCTCCTCGAGGCGCTCCAGACGGAGCTGTCGCTGGTCGAGGCCGATCTCGAGGAGTGGACGGTCGACCCCCTCAACGGGCCGCAGGTCCACTTCCTGAACCTGCCCACCCTGCAACCGGTCACGACGGTCGAGCAGGGCGAGGCGATGGCCGGCCGCTGGCGGGCCATGGGTCCATGGCTGGACCAGCACATGGCCAACCTGCGCCGCAGCGCATCCGAGGGCCTCGTCGGCGTGCACGAGCCGGTGGTCAAGACGATCGAGGCCCTCGACGCCCTGGGCAACCGCCCGCTCGAGACGTGGGCCGTCCTGGATCCCATCCGCGAGCCCCATCCCGACTGGCCGGCCGGCGACCTCGAGGCCTTCCGGGCCGACCTGCTGACGGCGGTCCGCGAGGGCCTGGCACCGGCCTTCGCCCGCTATCGCGAGCTGCTCGCCGACGTGGTCCTGCCTGTGGCGCGGCCCGGCGAGCGAGCGGGCCTGCTGCACCTCCCGGGCGGTTCCGAGACCTACCGGCGCCTCGTGCGCGCCCACACCACGCTCGCCCTCTCACCCGAGGAGATCCACGGGATCGGGCTGCGCGAAGTGGCGCGCGTCAACGCCGAAACGGAGGAGCTCGGCCGGCGGGTGCTCGGGGCGCCCGACAGGGCGGCAACGGTCGAACGCATGCGCGGCGATCCGTCGCTCCACTTCTCGACCCGCGAGGAGATCGTGAGCGAGGCGGAGACGGCGCTGGCCCGGGCCCGGGCGGCCATCCCCGCCTGGTTCGGGAGGCTGCCTGGTGCCGAGTGTGCCGTCGTGCCCATCGCCGAGCACGAGGAGCGCCACGCCACGATCGCCTACTATTGGCAGCCGGCCGCCGACGGCTCGCGCCCCGGCCAGTACTTCGTCAACACCCACGCGCCGGAGACGCGCCCCCGTTTCGAGGCGGAGGCGCTGGCGTACCACGAGTCGATCCCGGGTCATCACCTGCAGATCGCGATCGCCCAGGAGCTGACCGGCCTGCCCGAGTTCCGGCGCCACCTTGCGGTGACGGCCTTCGACGAGGGCTGGGGCCTGTACGCCGAACGCCTGTCGGACGAGATGGGGCTCTACACGTCGGACCTCGATCGGCTCGGCGTGCTCTCCTTCGACTCGTGGCGCGCCTGCCGGCTCGTCCTGGACACCGGCCTCCACGCCCTCGGCTGGTCGCGGGCGCAGGCCATGGAGTTCATGATCGCCAACAGCCCCGTGGCCACGAACAACGTCGTCAACGAGGTCGATCGCTACATCGTCTGGCCGGGCCAGGCGCTGGCCTACAAGATGGGCCAGCTGGAGATCCTCCGGCTCCGGGCCTGGGCCCGGGAGCGACTCGGTGGGCGCTTCGACATCCGCGCCTTCCACGACGCCGTGCTGTCCGAGGGCGCCGTGCCGCTGCGGGTGCTGGGCGACCTCGTCGCGCGCTACGCGGAGCGAGCCGCGGCGGGGTAGCCGCGGCTCCGACCCTGAGCGGTCGATGGCCGATCGGTCCATGCGCCGGCTTGTCAGTACTACTGTCGCCGGGCCGCTGATTCGGCCGCAGCAGGGCCCAAGCGGCTTCGGCAAGGCCTCGTGGGCACCAGAATCAGCCACCAGCGGCTAACAGGATCGGCTGGTGGCGACCCTCCCGCCGGACAAGCGGGCGTCCCGACAGTACTACTGACATCGGCGACCACAGAGCTCCCAGCAAGCCCGCCTCGCCCCTCTCGCGGTGTACCATGCCGCTCCCATGCTGGACCACGAAGAGAAGTTCCTGTTCAAGGAGGAGATCCTCCACCTGGCCACCGCCGTGGCGGAGCCGGGCACGCTCGACAACGTCGAGGATCTGCTCACCGACGTGATCACCAGCCCGCGCTTCGACTCGGAGGTCTTCACGCTCGAGCGCTCGCTGCAGGTCATGCTCGGTCCTCGCGCGGGAACGACGCTGGTCGGCTTGCTCACGGTCGCGCCCGAGGTCTTCGACGAGGTGGCCGAGGTGCGCATCGCGAGCGAGGTGCACGAGCGGCTCGTCGCCTGGCGCGCCCGCTTTGGCCTGGCCATCGACAACGCCCTCAACTTCCTCAACAACCCGGACGGCATCCAGGGCCACAACTTCGCCACGCAGATCGCCCATATCGAGGACCGGCGCGTCCTCCAGGGGCGATTGACGCTCGTGCGCTACAACAACGAGCCGCAGTTCTTCCTGGCCGACGCGGGCGTCTTCTACGGCCTCATCGCCGACCTGCTCGAGCGCCTGGGCCCGCACACCGACCCGGACACGATCGACCAGGAGACGCTGACGCGCCTGAGGGACGCGCTGACGCTGGTGGAGCGCCGGGCCACGCCGCGCGAACGGGCCTAAGGCCCCGAGCCCCTTCGGGGCGACCGATGCGCCAGCTCTACCTCGCCGCGACCGGCATGAACCGGGGCAAGACGACGGTCTCGCTCGGACTCCTCGCCGCGCTCTTCGCGCGCGGCCTGAAGACGGGCTTCATCAAGCCGGTCGGGCAGCGCTACGCGATCGTGGACGGCGTTCCCGCCGACGAGGACGCCATCCTCATGAAGAGCGTCTACGCCCTGCCCGACCCGCTGGCGAACCTAAGCCCCGTGCACATCCCGCGCGGCTTCACCAAGGCCTTCATCAACGGCCACGTCGTGGACGACCTGCCCGCCCGCATCCGCGCAGCCTGGGAGCGGGTGGCCGAGGGCCGCGAGGTGCTCCTCGTCGAGGGCACCGGACACGCCGGCGTGGGCTCGGTGGTCGATCTCTCGAACGCCGCGGTGGCGCGCATGCTCGGCGCCCGTGCCGTCATCGTCAGCGAGGCCGGCGTCGGCCGTCCCATCGACGAGATCGTGCTCAACCACGCGTTCTTCAGCCGCCATGGGGTCGAGGTGGCCGGCGCCGTGGTCAACAAGGTGGACCTCGAGGCGCATCCCTCGTTGGCCGCCGTCCTCGAGCGCGGGCTGGCCCGGCACGGCATCGAGCTGCTGGGCGTCCTGCCCTACCGTCCCCTTCTCTCCAACCCGACCCTCTCGATGCTCCAGGAGCAGATGCGCGGTGAGCTGCTGCACCCCGGGCCGGACCTCGCCCGCGTCATCGAGCACGTCGCCATCGGCGCCATGCAGGCCGGCCATGTGCTCGAGCGGGTGGGACCGGGCAGCCTGCTCATCGTGCCCGGGGATCGCGAGGACGTCATCGGCACGGTGGTCACGGCCACGCTCGTGGGTGCGCCGACCGGCGGTGCCGACGCTGCCTCCCGGCACCGCAGCCGCCGGACGCTGGCGGGCATCGTGCTGACCGGTGGATACCGGCCCTCGCAGCGCGTCATCGACGCCATCCGCCACGCCGATCTCTTCGCCTACCTCGTGGCGGAGGATACGTACGCCGCTGCCTCCGAGGTGCACGACCTGCTGGTCAAGACGCACCCGGATGACGCCGACAAGATCGAGCTCATCCAGCAGCTCGTGGCCGAGCACCTCGACGTGGACCGCATCCTCGCGCGCTTCGCGGAGCCGCTCCCGCGCTAGCCTGCCGGCCCGGGGAGCGGCTCGTTGTCGATGAGCCGCGTCGGCCCGAAGCGCACCGCGAGCGAGAGCAGCGCCGGCCCCTGAACCCGTTCCAGCTCGGCCAGGGTCTCGGCGTCGGCGCAGCTGACGTACTCGCCCTCCGCCAGCGGCTCGGACGCGAGCACCGCCCGCATCGCCGCGCGCAACGCCTCGCCGGAGCGCTCGCCGGCCTCCCACCGGCCACGGGCTGCCAGCAACGCCCGGCGCAGGACCGGCGCCGCGGCGCGCTCGGCAGGGGAGAGGTGGAAGTTGCGCGACGACAGCGCGAGCCCGTCCGGCTCGCGCACCGTGGGGCAGGCGATCACTTCCGTGGGCAGCGCGAGGTCGAGCGCCATGCGCCGGATGACCATGACCTGCTGGGCGTCCTTCTGGCCGAAGTAGGCGTGCTCCGCGCCGACCAGGGCGAAGAGGATGGCCACCACCGTGGCCACGCCCTCGAAATGGCCCGGTCGCGCCGCGCCCTCGAGGGGCCCGGCCAGCGCGCCCACGCTGACCCGTGTGTCGAAGTCGGCCGGGTAGACCTCCTCGACCGGCGGCATCCAGACGAGGTCCACCTCCTCCTCGGCGCAGATGGCCAGGTCCCGGGCCTCGCTGCGGGGATAGCGCCCGAAGTCAGCGGCCTGGTCGAACTGGCGCGGGTTCACGAAGATCGTCACGACGGTCGTGGCGTCCGCGTCGCGTGCGCGACGCATGAGCGCGCGGTGGCCGCCGTGGAGCCAGCCCATCGTGGGCACGAGGCCGATCGGCCGTGGCGCGCGGACGAGAGCCGCGCGCAGCTCCGCGCGGGTGCGCAGGACGCGGGTCACCCGCTCAGAGGTCGCGGTCGAGCGGGATCCCGCCCAGCGGCGCGCCCGCGGTCCGGTCCTGCTCGCCGCGGCCGAGCGCCTCGGCCAGGACGGCATCGTCCATGCGCACCGTTTCCGCCTCGCCGGGGAAGGTGCCCGCGGCCACGTCCGCCGCCCAGGCCCGGACCGCAGCGTCGATCGTCTCGCGCAGGTGGGCGTAGAGGCGGGCGTGGCGCGGGATGTGGTCCACGCTCAGCCCGAGCACGTCGGTAATGATCTGGACCTGGCCCGAGCAGCCGGCTCCGGCGCCGATGCCGATGGTCGGGATGCGCAGGCGCTCGGTGATGGCAGCGGCGAGCTGCTCCGGTACGAGCTCCAGCACGACGGAGAAGGCGCCCGCCTCCTGGACTGCCAGCGCGTCGGCGAGGAGGGCGCGCGCGGTATCGCGCGTCTTGCCCTGCACGCGCACCTTCCCGATCTGGTGGATGGCCTGCGGGGTGAGCCCGATGTGGCCCATGACCGGGATGCCCGTCTTCGTCATGGCCTCGATGGTCCGCGCGCTGCGCACGCCACCTTCGATCTTCACGGCCTGGGCGCCGCCCTCGCGCAGGAAGACGCCCGCGTTGGCGATCGACTCCTCGATCGACACGCCGTAGGACAGGAAGGGCATGTCGGCGATGACCAGGGCGTGCCGGCTGCCGCGGGCGACGGCCTTGACGTGGTGGAGCATCTCGGCCATCGAAACGCGCACGGTGGTCTCGTAGCCGAGCATCACCTGGGCCAGCGAGTCGCCCACGAGCAGCATCGGGATGCCTGCCTCGTCGAGGATGCGCGCGGTCGGGTAGTCGTACGCGGTCAGCATCGGGATGCGCTGCCCGTCGGCATGCAGCCGGGCGATATCGCTGACGGTCAGGCGGCGCGGTGCATCGGTGGCGCTCATGCCCGGCTCTCCTCGGTGGCTCGCATGGTTCGGGTCGCCTGACCAGTCTGCCTCGAAGCGTCGCGGGCGTCCAGCAGGGCCGCCACGCGGTCGAGCAGGCGGTCGGCCACCTCGCGCTTCGAGAGGAGCGGCCATCGCTCGGGCGCGCTCCCGGGGACCACGATCGTGACGCGATTCGTGTCGCCTCCGAAGCCGGAGCCCTCCTCGGCGACGTCGTTGGCCACGAGCAGGTCGACGCGCTTGCGGGCCGCCTTCTCGACCGCCCGGTCGAGCGACCCGGTCTCGGCCGCGAAGCCGACCAGGACGGGTCGGGGACGCAGCCGCTCGTGGGCCAGCGCTGCCGCCTCCGCGAGGATGTCCTCGGTCGGCTCCAGCTCCAGGGTCAGGCCCGCCCGGCGGGTCAGCTTCTCCTCGGCGGCCCGCTGCGGCCGGAAGTCGGCCACCGCGGCGGCCATGACCAGCGCGTCGGCGTCGGCTAGCGCGGCCAGGACGACCTCGCGCATGGCGGCCGCGGTCTCGGCGTGGCGCACCTCGGCGCGCTCGGGCAGCGGCACGCTCACCGTCCCGGCCACGAGGACCACCACCGCGCCGCGGTCGAGCGCGGCCTCGGCGACGGCCGCTCCCATGCGGCCCGACGAGCGGTTGCCGATGAAGCGCACGGGGTCGATGGGCTCGGCCGTGCCGCCGGCGCTGACGACGATGCGGCGGCCCTCGAGGTCGGCCCCGCGTCGCTCGGGCTCGAGAGGCGGGCGCAGCGCCGCATCGGGGGCCCGCACCGGCCGCCCCGTCACGGCCGCCTCGACGGCGGCCACGATGGCCGCGGTCTCGGCCAGCCTGCCGCGGCCGCTGGCACCGGAGGCCAGCGGCCCCTCCTCGGGCTCGACGATCGCGTAGCCGTACCCGCGCAGCCTCTCGGCGTTCGCCCGCGTGGCCGGGTGGCTCCACATCCCGCCGTCCATGGCCGGCGCGACGACCACCGGCGCCGCGGTGGCGAGGCAGATCGCGGTGACCACGTCGTCGGCCAGACCGCCGGCCATGGCGGCCATCCAGCGGGCGGTGGCCGGGGCGACGACGACGACGTCGGCCGTGTCGGCGGCCACGATGTGGCCGATGCGCGAGTCGGCCAACAGCTCCAGTGGATCGAGCTGGACGCGGTGCCGGGTCAGCGTCTCGAGCGTCAGCGGCCCGAGGAAGCGCGACGCCGAATGCGTCATCGCCGGCTGCACCTCGGCCCCGGCGGCGACGAGGGCGCGCACCAGCTCGGCGGCCTTGTAGGCCGCGATCGAGCCGGTCACGCCGAGGACGACGAGCCGCCCCTCCAGCGGCCGCGCGCTCACCGCGCGCTCCGCAGGGCCGGCTCCGCGGGCGCGCTGGCGGCGGTCGCCGCCGCCGCCTCCGCATGGAGCAGGACGAGGCCCCGCAACGTCAGCTCGGGATCCACGACGTCCACGCCCTCGAGGCCCTCGATCCACGGGGCGCGCGACAGGCCGCCGGTCAGGATGACACGGATGGACGCGCCCGGGTTTTCGGCCGCGAGCTCCTCTCGCGTGAGCCGGATGAGCTCCTTCGCCAGGCCCAGGTGGCCGATGACCGCGCCGCTCTGCATGGCCGAGATGGTGTCATCGCCGATGGCCCGTGCCGGCCGCCGCAGCGCGATGCGCGGCAGCTTCGCGGTGCGCGAGGCCAGGGCCTCCAGGCCCAGCTCGAGGCCCGGGGCGATGGCCCCGCCGATGTAGGCGCCGTCGGCGGCGATGACGTCGAGGGTCGTGGCCGTCCCGAAGTCGACCACGATGGCCGGAGCGCCGTGCAGCCGGCCGGCGGCGAAGGCGTTGACGAGCCGGTCGGCGCCGGCCTCGTCGGGTCGCTGGACACGGATGGGGATGGGCACGCTGGCCGCGCTCGCCTCGAGCAGCGGCAGCGCCCGGCGCACGGCGAGGGCGGCCAGCGCCGCCGACCAGGCGGGCACGACGCTGGCCACGACGATCGCGTCGATGTCGGCCAGCCCGCGGCCGTCGAGGGCCAGCAGCCCCTCGAGGAGCGTCTCCAGCTCGTCCGGACCGATGGCGCGGCGGCTCGTGGCCCGGCGCGTGGCGACCAGCTCGCCGCTGCGCGCGAGGCCGAGCGTGACGTTGGTGTTGCCGACGTCGATGGCGAGCAGCATGGCCCGATGATACCCGTGCCCTGCCGCCGCCCGGTGGTAGCCTGCCGCTGGCCGCTTGACAGAGGAGCCTCACATGTCCGCCCTGCGGCGGCTGATCGACTTCTACGGCATCCAGGCGCACCTCCTGTGGGAGTGGCGGGCGGGCCGGCGCGCGCTCGTGAAGCGCGGCCTCTTCTCGTTCGTCATCGCCTGGATCTCGTTCGCCGTCACGGCCTGGGCGATCCCCGGCATCCTCGTCACCGACGTCGCCTCGGTGGCCATCGCGGTCGTCGTCATCGCCCTCCTCTACGCGCTGGTGCGGCCGATCTTCCTCGCGCTCGTCGCGCCGATCTCGCTCCTCCTCGTCGGCGTCGCGTCGATCGTCTTCCAGGTCTTCGTGATCGGCATCCTCGGTCCGCTCGTCCCCGGCATCGACGTCACCGATGTCGGAGCTGCGTTCTGGGGCTCGTGGGTCTTCGCCATCGTCCACACGTTCCTCTCGGCCGTCGTCGCCCTCGACCAGGAGCAGTCCTACTACGCCTCGCTCGTGCGCCAGCTGGCCGTGCGCCGCGCGGATGTCGTTCGCACCGACCAGCCCGGCCTGGTGATCGTCCAGATCGACGGCCTCAGCCACCCTGTACTGCGCAACCAGGTGCGTGCCGGTCGCGTGCCGGTCATGTCGCGCTGGCTGCGGGCGCGGCGGATGCGGCTCGGTCGCTGGGAGGTGATGCTGCCCTCGCAGACGTCGGCCAGCCAGGCCGGCATCCTGCACGGCGACAACGACCGCATCCCGGCCTTCCGCTGGTACGAGAAGGCGACGCGCCGCCTGCTCGTCTCGAATCGTCCGCACGATGCGGCCGAGATCGTCCGCCGCGTCTCGAACGGGGAGGGGCTGCTGAGCCGCGGCGGGGTCAGCATCGGGAACCTCGTCACCGGCGATGCGTCCCGCAGCTTCATGACCATGGCCGCACTCGCCGAGGGGACGCGCGGCATCGGCCGACCGCGCGATTTCTACGGTTTCTTCGTCAGCCCGCACAACTACCTGCGCGTCGTCTTCCAGACGGTCGGCGAGATCGGCAAGGAGCTGGTGCAGGCGCGGCGGCAGGCGCGTGCCGGCATCGAGCCACGCATGCCGCGGGGCTTCCCCTACCCGATCGCGAGGGCCGTCACGAACATCCTCCTGCGCGGCCTGCAGACGTCGCTGATCATCGAGGAGATGTATCGGGGCACCCCGGTCATCTACGCCGACTACACCGACTACGACGAGATCGCCCATCACTCGGGCCCCGAGCGGGCCGAGGCGTTCGATGCCCTCGACGGCGTGGATCGCACGCTCGGCGCCCTGGAGCGGGCGGCCGCCGACGCCGCTCGTCCCTACCGCTTCGTCGTCCTCTCCGACCACGGCCAGACGCTGGGTGCGACGTTCCAGCAGCGCTACGGGGTGACGCTCCAGGACACGGTGCACGCGCTCATGGGCGGTCGGGCCTCGGTCGAATCGGCCACCGGGCGCGTCGAGGAGTGGGGCGCGGTCAACACGTTCCTCTCCGAGTTCACACGCGGCATCGGTGTCGGGCCCGCCATCGCGCGGCGCGCCCTGAGGAGCCGGACGCGCGACGGCCTGGTGGAGCTCGGCCGGCGGGTCGAGGCGGCGCCACCTGCGGAACCCGCGGCGGCCGTGGGCGAGGCACCGGATCTCGTCGTGTGCCCGTCGGGCAACCTGGCCTTGATCTACTTCAACGCCCGCGTCGAGCGGCTGACCGTGGAGCATCTGGCCGAGCTCCATCCCGGGCTCGTCGAGGCGCTGGCCAACCACCCGGGCATCGGGCTGCTGCTCGTCCGCTCCGAGGCGCACGGCGCGATCGCCGTCGGCCGCCGTGGCATCCGCTATCTCGACGCGGAGCGGGTCGTGGGCGAGGACCCCGTGGCGCCCTTCGGGCCGTACGCCATCGCGAGCCTGCGCGGGCTCGATGCCATGGACAACGTCGGCGACATCGCGGCCATCAGCGTGCTCGACCCCGACACCGAGGAGGTGGCGGCCTTCGAGGAGCTCATCGGCTCCCACGGCGGGATCGGCGGCTGGCAGACGAAGGGCTTCATCCTCTACCCCGCAGACTGGGAGGTGACCGAGGACCCGCTCCTGGGTGCCCCGGCCGTCTACCGTCAGCTGCGATCGTGGATGGAGGCGATGGGGCTGCCCGTCGGACCACGCTCAGGCGTCGAGGGCAGCCCGGACCTCCGGTAGGCGCTCGATCGTCTCGAGGTCGAACGGGTCGCGGAAGATCCAGATGACTTCGGACACGCCGACGTCGGCATAGGCCCGGATGCCCGCTGCGATCGTCGCCGGCGGGCCCCATAGCGTGAGATCCTGGGCCTGCCCGTCGGAGCCGACCCTGCCGGCCAGGCCGTGCCGCTCGGCGATCTCGCCGTACGTCCGGAGCGCCTCCTCGGCATGGTCGCGGATGACGACGTCGATGGAGACCGTGCGCGCGATCTCACGCTCGTCCCGGCCGATCGCCGCGCAATGCGCGCGCAGGATGGCGTCGCGGTCGGCGATGCGGGCCGGTTCGCCGTAGCCGTTCCACAGGTCGGCGTAGTGGGCGGTCGTGAGCAGCGTCTTGCGCGGCCCGGAGCCGCCGATGAGGATGGGCAGCCGCGCCTGGATCGGGCGTGGCGCGCAGACGGCGTCGCGCAGGGTGTAGAAGCGTCCCTCGTGCGTGACGCGCTCACCGTCGAGCAGGCGACGGATGAGGCCGACCGCCTCGTCGAGCCGGTCCAGTCGCTCGCCGAAGCTCGCGCCGAAGTCGAACCCGAAGGCGTCGTGCTCGCGCTCGAACCAGCCGCCGCCGAGGCCGAGGATCGCCCGTCCGTCGCTCACGTGGTCCAGGGTGGTGGCCAGCTTCGCCGTCAAGCCGGGGTTGCGGAACGTGTTGGCACCGACCAGCAGGCCGAGGCGCACGTGGCTCGTCAGCGCGGCCCAGGCCGACAGCGTCATCCAGCCCTCGAGCTTCGGGTCGCTCCAGTCGCCCTCGTCGGCCAGCAGGTGGTCGTCCGCCCAGAGTGAGTCGAAGCCCGATGCCTCGATGCGCCCCGCGACGTCGCGCAGCGCCGGCCACGTGGTGCGGTTGGTCCAGATGGCGGCTCCGAAGCGCATCGGCGGAGCATACGTGCCTCGGGCTGGGCGCGCGCCGCCTCCCGTCCCGACCTGCCGCATGCCCCCTGGGCATCCGAACCCGCGAACCCGGCCGCAACTGCCTCGCGATGAGGCGTCATCGAGCGGCAGCTGAGCGTGGATCCGGCCGCTCCCATGACCGGCGGGCATGCGGTCTGCCGGGGCGCGTTGACACTCGGCGGCACCGACTGCTACCATGCCGGCACTCGGTTAGCACTCACCATCGGAGAGTGCTAACCACGAACGAGGACCGTCCACGTGGCGCGACGCAAGGACCGCCCCGGTCCGCTCGACCCGCGCTCGGCGGCGATCCTGCGGGCCATCATCGAGGAATACGTGGCCACCGCGCAGCCGGTGGGCAGCCAGTCGCTGGTCGAGAGGTGCCGCCTCGAGGTCAGCTCCGCGACCGTGCGCAACGTCATGGCCGAGCTGGAGCGCGCGGGGCTCCTGCACAGCCCGCACACCAGCGCCGGCCGCGTGCCGACCGATGCCGGCTACCGGCTCTACGTCGAGTCGATCGCCGAATCCGTCGCCCTGGCGCCGGTCGAACGCCTGATGATCCGCCACCAGTTCGGCCAGGTCGAGTTCGCCAGCGAGCAGTGGATCCGCCTCGCGGCGTCCACCCTGGCCGGGGCGACCCATTCTGCCGGCATCGCCACGCCGGCCAAGCCCGAGGCGTCGCGCATCCGGCGTGTGGACCTCGTCTCGGGCGGCGAGCGGATGGCCAGTCTCGTGCTCGTCCTCGCCGAGGGCCCCATCAAGCAGCACCTCCTGCCGCTCGACACGCCGACCGACCAGGAGCTCCTCGACGACGCCGCACGACGCCTCAATGAGCGCATCGCCGGCAGGACGGCGACGCAGCTGGAGCCGCTGCTGCGCGACCTGCCCCTCGACACCGACACGGACCAGCTCGTCGCCCGGGCCGCCGAGCGCATCGCCCGGGCCATGCGCGAGTTCGACGCCAACGTCGTCGAGGACGTCTTCAGCGAGGGCCTCCTCTACGTCATGGAGGCGCCCGAGTTCGCGCAGACGGACAAGCTCCGTCGCGTCTTCGTCCTCCTCCAGGATCGCGCCTACCTGGGCGACCTCGTCCATGACGTGACAGACGCCGGCGACGTGCGCGTCTTCATCGGCGCCGAGAACCGTCCCGCCGAGCTGCACGACGTGGCCCTCGTCCTCGCGCCCTACGGCCGACGGGGACGAGCCAGCGGCGTGGTGGGGGTGCTCGGTCCCACGCGCATGGCCTACCCACACGCGATCAGCACCGTCCGCTACGTGAGCGGCCTGATGAACGAATTGGTGGATCACCTGTACGCATGAGCACGCACAAGACCCGTGCCCAGGAGCGCATCGAGGCCCTCGAGACGCCCACCGCGACCCAGTTGCTGGAGCGCATCGCGCAGCTGGAGACGGAGCTGGCCGCCGCGCGAGGGGAGGCCGGCGACAACCTCGCCGGCTGGCAGCGCGCCACGGCCGACTTCCAGAATTACCGGCGCCGCACGGAGCAGGAGCGCGAGCAGCTGCTCGGGCTGGCCAACGAATCGCTGCTGCGCAAGGTCCTGTCGATCGTGGATGATTTCGACCGTGCCATCGAGGCCATGCCCTCCGAGCTGGCGAAGCTGTCCTGGGTCGAGGGCATCGCGGCCATCGACCGCAAGCTTCGCTTCCTGCTCGAGTCGGAGGGCGTGACGCCGATCGAGGCCGCCGGGCGGCCGTTCGATCCGCGCGAGCACGAGGCGCTCACGCACGAAGAGACGACCAAGGCTCCCGATGAGACGGTCATCGGGGAGATCCAGCGCGGCTACAGGATCCGGGACCGGGTCCTGCGGCCGTCGCTCGTCAGCGTCGCCAAGAACCCCGGCAGCGATGCCGGGTCCGGAGGGAACGACTAGACCATGGGCAAGATCATCGGCATCGACCTGGGCACGACCAACTCCGTCGTGGCCGTCATGGAGGGCGGGGAGCCGACCGTCATCCCCAGCGCCGAGGGCGGCCGCACCGTGCCCTCGGTGGTGGCCTTCTCGAAGGCCGGCGAGCGGCTCACCGGCCAGGTCGCGAAGCGGCAGGCCATCACCAACTCGGCCAACACGGTCTACTCGATCAAGCGCTTCATGGGTCGCCGCTGGGACGACCCCGAGGTGCAGCGCTCCAAGGACCTCGTGGGCTACAAAGTGGAGCGCGACTCCAAGAGCGACGGCGTCAAGGTGGCGCTGGTGGAGGGCAAGAGCTACACGCCGCCTGAGATCAGCGCCATGATCCTGCAGAAGCTCAAGACCGACGCCGAGGCATACCTGGGCGAGAAGGTCACCGAGGCGGTCATCACCGTCCCCGCCTACTTCGACGACACGCAGCGCCAGGCCACGAAGGACGCCGGCCGCATCGCCGGCCTCGATGTCAAGCGCATCATCAACGAGCCGACCGCCTCCGCGCTGGCCTATGGCCTGGACAAGAAGAAGGACGAGAAGATCGCCGTCTACGATCTCGGCGGCGGCACCTTCGACATCTCCATCCTCGAGCTCGGCGACGGCGTCTTCGAGGTCAAGGCGACCAACGGCGATACGCACCTCGGCGGCGACGACTTCGACCAGCGCGTCATCGACTGGCTGGTCAGCGAGTTCAAGCGGGACCAGGGCATCGACCTGACCTCCGACCCGCAGGCGATGCAGCGCCTCAAGGAGGCGGCCGAGAAGGCCAAGGTGGAGCTGAGCTCGGCCTCGCAGACGGAGATCAACCTGCCCTACATCACGGCCGACGCGTCCGGGCCCAAGATGCTCCTCATGACGATCACGCGGGCGAAGCTCGAGGACCTCTGCGCGGACCTCATCGACAAGACCAAGAAGCCGGTCGTCCAGGCCCTCAAGGACTCCGGCCTCAAGGCGGCGGACATCGACGAGGTCATCCTCGTCGGCGGCATGACCCGCATGCCGGCCGTCCAGGAGGCGGTCAAGGCGCTCTTCGGCGGCAAGGAGCCGAACAAGGGGGTCAATCCCGACGAGGTCGTCGCCGTCGGTGCGGCCATCCAGGCCGGTGTTCTGGCGGGCGACGTCAAGGACGTCCTGCTGCTGGACGTGACGCCGCTGTCGCTGGGCATCGAGACGCTGGGCGGCGTGATGACCCGGCTCATCGAGCGCAACACGACCATCCCGACGTCCAAGTCGCAGGTCTTCTCCACGGCCAGCGAGAACCAGCCGCAGGTGGAGATCCACGTGCTGCAGGGCGAGCGGGACATGGCGCCCGACAACAAGACCCTGGGCAAGTTCATCCTCGACGGCATCCCGCCCGCGCCGCGCGGCGTGCCCCAGATCGAGGTCACCTTCGACATCGACGCCAACGGCATCCTCGACGTGAAGGCGAAGGATCGGGCCACCGGCCGCGAGCAGCAGGTGCGCATCACCGCCTCCTCGATGCTCTCCAAGGATGCCGTGGACACGATGGTCCGCGACGCCGCCGAGCACGCCGAGGAGGATCGCCGGCGGCGTGACGAGGTCGAGACCCGCAACCAGGCCGACGCCCTCGCCTTCCAGGCCGAGCGCACACTGCGCGACCTGGGCGACAAGGTGGAGGCCGGTGACCGCGCCGAGACCGAGCGGCGCATGGAGGCCGTCCGCGAGGCGCTCAAGGGGAGCGATCTGGAGGGGGTGAAGGCCGCTGCGGCCGCGCTCTCCGAGCAGCTCCAGAAGGTGGCCACGGCCGCCTACGCGAAGAGCGGACCGATCGACTACGACACCCCCGCCGGGGCCGGCGGCGACGGGGCCGAGGCGGGCGGGGCCGGGGAGGGCGAGGCCGAGCCGGGGCCCGGCGCTGCCGGCGAGGCCGACGAGCCGGTCGAGGGCGAGTACAAGGAAGTCTGACGCGTCGGCGGCGTTCGCCGGCCGCGGGGAGGGCTCGTCCACCGCACGCGCCCGGGACGTGGATCGCTCGCGGCTGCAAGTCCCCGATCTTGCCAAATGCGCGCGTGGCTGACGAAGGTCAGCGAATCCCTGCCATCGGTCGCCATGGGCGACCGATGACGAGAACTCGCACCTTGCGAGGGTCGGAGTCACGCTTGCGGAGCGGTCTCCACCCCCGTCGCGAGGGCCGGCGCGAGCGACGGTTGTCGTCCTGGCCGACATTTGTCAAGAACAGGATCCCCGCGATCGCTTGCTCGGGGTGGCGCAGCCACCGCCTCACGGCTGCGGTGCGCATCGGTAACGCTGCGTGGAAGGTCGCCTTGTGCTGCGCGACGCGGCGCCGCGCCGTCCGGTCCTCGGGGAGGACGAGCAGCCGCGACACGGAATCGACCTCCCTGCCAGTACACCCGCACCTACAACCGCGCCCCGAGCGCCGCGGCCATTCGCAGCAGGACGGCAAGGGCGACTCGCTCTGTGTGGCCGCCCTCGATGGCCGCTGCGTGCGCTCCAAGGAGCCGGGTGAGTGCGGGCGATGGACGGTTTCAGCGTGTGTGCGGCTCAGCCTAGGAACAGATCCACCCCAGGAGTCAACACCGCGGCCAGCATGACGATGGCGTAGGCCATGATGAGCGTGACCCCGGCCACCACGTGAAGCTTGATGTTGACGCCCATGACGGCCATCAGGCCGTACGGATTGTCGTAGTTGGGCAGCAAACCGCGTGAGACTCGCAGCGCGAGCGGGATCGAGAGCAGGATGAGCAGCGTCGGCATGGGCAGGATCCCGGCGATGACGCCGAGCGCCACGACCACGTAGGCCGTGGCGGCCGCGACCCGGTAGCCGGTCACGACCGTCGCCGGAGAGAAGCGGACGGGCAGCGTCCGCTTGCCGGCGCGCGCGTCGGCCCGACGGTCCGGGATCTCGTTGACGTACAGGATGAGCGCCACGAGCAGGGCGACCGGCATGGAGGCCACGAATGGCTCCCAGCGCAGCGCCCCCTGCGTCTGGACGACATACGCACCGAGGAGCATGAGCGGTCCGAACCCGATGGCCACGGCGATCTCGCCGAGCCCTCGATAGACGAACTTGAGCGGTGGCGCGGTGTAGCCGAGGCCCACCACGAACCCGACGACGCCGATGACGAGCAGCTCGATCGAGCCGCGCATCGCGAGCAGCGCCAGTCCGACGACCGCGGCCGCCAGGTAGAGCGCCATCCCCAGGGTCGCCATCTGGCGGAACGTCACGAGCCCGTACTGGATGACCCGCGAGCCACCGCTGAACTGGGTGGGCGTGACATTCACGTCGTCCGCGCCCTGGGCCGTGTCGAAGACGTCGTTGCTGACGTTGATGGCGAGTTGGGCGAGCGAGGCCCCGACGACGGTCAGCAGGGCCGTCGCGAGGTCGAACGAGCCATGCGACGCGGCGATCGCGATGCCCAGCACGACCGGCACGATCGTCGCGGTGAGGAACGGCAGGCGGGTCGTGCGCAGGGCCAGGAAGCCGAGCGACAGGCGCGGTTTGACCGGCGTTCCACGCTCGCGCGACAGGGCATCGAAGTACTTGCGCGACTGGCCGGTCGAGCGCTCCGAGTACTCGAAGAAGGGGACCTCGGCCTCGTCCCAGCCCCACGCGCGGCCACCCGTCATCGTGACGCGCTCGCCGACGACCGAGGCGCGTCCCCAGACGGTGACGTGCCGCCGCTCGTCGTAGCCGTAACCCGGCTGCGGGCGGATGTGCGAGCCGCTCAGCGAGATCTCGCGGTCGGTCGGGACGGGAAGTCCGGCCGGCGCCGTGAATGATGCAGCCGGCCGGTCCGACTCGAATGTCGGCTCGATGGCGACGCTGAGCGGGTAGCCGGCGTCGTCGACCCAGGTCAGGACGGCGAAGGGATAGGTGGCGAGCTTGTCGAGCCCGGCCCGGGCGTCGAGCTCCGGCGTACTGCGCATCAGGCAGCCTCCTCGCCGACGACGGTGACGGCCGGGACGCTCGCGGCGTTCCCGTCCGACCAGTAGAGCACTCGGCGCGGCGTGAGCTCGATGAGCGCTCGCTCGAAGAACAGCGGCAGCGCGACGCGCGCCTTGAGGAACAGGACGATGGAGGGCTCCTTCTTCTCCCAGATGGGCAGGAGCCGCTCCCATCCGCCGTGCGGGTCGGCGTCGATGATCCGGGCGTCGCCCTGGATGGTCGCGCGGTCGAGCCGGCCGCCCGTGGCCACCGGGTCAGTGATCGACAGCGAGACCCTCGGGTCGCCCTTGATGTGCTCGAGCTTCCGGCTGAACAGCGTGGACGAGGTGAGATAGACCTTCTCGCCGTCCCACAGCGGGATGAGCGGGTAGGTGATGGGCCGGCCCGTCGCGTCGACGACGGTCAGGTCGCCGACGAGGGCAACCTCGAGGAGGCGTGCGACGGATTCGGGAACGGTGGCCATGGTGCCTGGCTCCTGGCGCTGCGATGACTGTGCTACCGGAATATAGCATGTTACGTTACGTCTTTGGCATGGCCGACCTCGGCAGGGATGGCCGCGGTACCATTCGCCCCCGTGTCCCATCCCTCCGCCGCCTCGCTCATCTCCGCCCGCGGGCTGACCAAGCGCTTCGGCGACTTCACGGCCGTCGATGCCATCGACTTCGACGTCGCGCCCGGCGAGTCCTTCGGCTTCCTCGGCCCCAACGGCGCCGGCAAGACCTCGACGATGCGCATGATCGGCTGTGTCTCGCCGATCTCCGGTGGCACCCTGCGCGTCCTCGGTCTCGACCCGGCCGCCGACGGGCGGCGCATCCGGGCGCAGCTGGGCGTCGTGCCGCAGCAGGACAACCTCGACACCGAGCTGACCGTGCGCGAGAACCTGCTCATCTACGCCCGCTACTTCGAGATCGGCGGGCCCGACGCGCGCCGCCGCGCCGACGAGCTGCTGGAGTTCGTGCAGCTCGCGGACCGGGCCGAGTCGGAGGTCGAGCCGCTCTCGGGCGGCCTGAAGCGCCGGCTGACGATCGCCCGCGCACTCATCAACGACCCCACGCTCATCCTCCTCGACGAGCCGACGACCGGCCTCGACCCCCAGGCGCGCCATCTCCTCTGGGAGCGGCTCTACCAGCTGAAGCGCCGGGGCGCGACGCTCGTGCTGACGACCCACTACATGGACGAAGCGGAGCAGCTCTGCGACCGGCTCGTGGTCATGGACCAGGCGAAGATCGTGGCCGAGGGATCGCCGCGCGAGCTGATCGAGCGCCATGTGACGCGCGAGGTCCTGGAGCTGCGCCTCCCGGCCGACGACCAGGCCCCGCTCGACGGCCGCTTCGAGGGGCTGGAGCCGCTCGTCGAGCGGGTCGAGCAGCGGCCCGATCGGGTCCTCCTCTACACCAGCGACGGGGAGGCCGCCGTGGAGCGCATCCACGAGCGCGGCGTCCGGCCGGAGAGCGCGCTCATCCGGCGCGCGTCGCTCGAGGACGTCTTCCTGCGCCTGACCGGCCGGACCCTCGTCGACTGACGTGACCGGCCTCACCGCCGCGCAGCCGGGGATGCGGGTCCTGCAGCGCAACCTGTGGGTCTACCGGCGCACCTGGCGCGGCTCGATCTTCACCTCGTTCCTGACGCCGATCCTCTTCCTGCTGGCCATGGGCCTGGGCCTCGGTGCGCTCGTCAACCAGGGCGCGGGAGCCGGTGGCTTCGGGGGCGTGACCTACCTTGCCTTCCTGGCGCCGGGCCTGATGGCCGGCAGCGCCATGCAGACGGCGGCCTTCGAGTCGAGCTTCCCGATCATGGCGCGCATCCAGTGGCGCCGGAACTACGAGGCGATGCTGGCCACGCCGCTGCGGGTGCGCGACCTGCTCGTCGGCGAGCTGGGCTACATCGGCTTTCGGTTGCTCACCACGGCCGGCGTCTTCTTCCTGGTGATGCTCGCCTTCGGCGTGGTGCGCTCGCCGCTGGCGCCCCTCAGCGTCCCCGCCGCGGTCCTCACGGGCTACGCCTTCAGCCCGCTGATCGTCGCCTTCAGTGCCACCCAGAAGGGCGACACGACCGGCTTCAACATGCTCTTCCGTTTCGTGATCATGCCGCTCTACCTGTTCAGCGGCTCGTTCTTCCCCATCGAGCAGCTGCCCGGGGCGCTGCAGGCCCTGGCCTGGCTGACGCCGCTGTACAACGGCGTCGCGCTGACACGCGGGCTCGTGCTGGGTACGGCTGAGCCGCTGACGGCCATGGCGCACACGGCCGTGCTGGTCGCCTACGCCGGCGTGGGTCTGGCCCTCGCCCGGCGCAACCTGGGCCGAAGGATGGTCGGGTGACCGTGCCGGCCCCGACCCGCGACTTCCTCGTGCTGCCGCTGCCCGGCATGGGCGCGCGCCACCTCATCGAGCGCAGCGTCCTGGTCTACCGGCGCATCTGGCTGGTGCTCGTCTCCGGCTTCTTCGAGCCGCTCTTCTACCTGCTCGGCATCGGCTTCGGCCTGGGCGCCATGGTGGGCTCGCTGCCCGGCCCGGACGGGCAGCCCATCCCCTACCAGCTCTTCGTCGCGCCGGCGCTGATGGCCACCTCGGCCATGAACGGGGCGATCTACGACAGCACCTTCAACATCTTCTTCAAGCTGAACTTCCAGCGCACGTACGAGGGCGTGCTGGCCACGCCGCTGGGGGTGGTGGACGTGGCCATCGGGGAGATCGCCTGGGCGCTCATCCGCGGCACGCTCTACGCCATCGGCTTCTTCGTGGTCATGTTCGTCCTGGGCCTGGTCGCCTCGCCCTGGGCCGTCCTGACCATCCCGGCGGCGATGCTCATCGGCTTCGCCTTCGCGGCGGTGGGCATGGCGGCCACGACCTGGATGCGCAAGATCCAGGACTTCGACCTGCTGGCGCTGGTGCAGATCCCGCTCTTCCTCTTCTCAGCCACCTTCTTCCCGCTGTCGACCTACCCCGCGGAGCTGCAGACGATCGTGCAGCTGTCCCCGCTCTACCACGGCGTGGAGCTGATGCGGGACCTGACACTGGGCCACGTCGGGCCGTGGGTCCTGGTCCATGTCGCTTACCTCGCCGCCCTCGGCGCGCTGGGCCTGCTGGTCTGCTCCCGCCGGCTGGGCCGCCTGCTGCTGAAGTAGGGCCGGCGGCCGCCCTCCGGCGGACGCCCTACGGATGCCGGGCGCTCCAGCGCTCGACGACGGCGTCGAGCCGGTCGAAGATGACGCCGTCCAGCCCTTTTGCCTCGGCCACGAAACGCTCCAGCAGGCGCATGCGCGAACCGCGACCGATGGCCTCGGGATGCATCGTGATCGTGAGCACGCCCCCCGGCTCGCGCTCGTGCGCCCAGCGCAGCTCCTCCAGCCAGATCTCCAGGACCTTCGAGGGCGCCGACATGGGCCCCACGCCACCCGTGCCAGGCTCGAAGTGCGGCCAGTCGTCGAGCGCCCAGCTGATCGGCACCTCGACCAGGCGGCCCGGGACTCCCAGGCGGCTGGTGCCGGCGGCCGCGTCGTGCTCGTCACCGAAGCGCACGCGATGGAGGCGCACGTCGTCGTCCATGAGCGAGGAGTCGTAGCTGAAGCCGAGTTCCTGCACGAGCCCCAGCGTGCGGGGCGAGAGGGCCCAGTAGGGGGCGCGGAAGCCGCGCGGCTGTTCCCCGGTGATGCCGATCAAGGCATCGACGGAGCGGGCCAGGACGGCGCGCTCCCCGTCCGGCGTCAGCGTCGAGAGGTCCTCGTGCAGCCAGCCGTGACAGGCCAGCTCGTGACCGGCCGCGACGACCGCCGCGACGCTCTCGGGGAAGGTCTCGATCGTGTGGCCGGGCACGAACCAGGTGGACGGGATGCTCTCGCGGTCGAGCAGCTC
>Ga0209322_10000189_pt1 | contig 33440 bp, 28 predicted proteins | sample Rifsed19ft1_FD_184013 | JGI IMG/M metagenome (GOLD analysis project Ga0209322, IMG submission 184013) | Soil microbial communities from Rifle, Colorado, USA - sediment 19ft 1 (version 2) | ecosystem: Environmental > Terrestrial > Deep subsurface > Rock core/Sediment | place: Rifle, Colorado... | reverse complement strand
ATAGAAACGAACTTCCGTGATGAGACAGAGACCGATCTGTTCGGCGAGCAGGCAGTACTCTGCGGCGGCGCTACTGCTCTAATAATGGCAGGCTATGAAACCCTTACTGAGGCCGGTTATTCCCCTGAACTTGCATATTTTGAGTGTCTTCATGAGCTAAAGTTGATTGTTGACCTTATATATCAGGGAGGGATATCCAATATGAGGTATTCCATCAGCAATACTGCTCAGTATGGGGATTTGACACGCGGCCCCAGGGTTGTAAATGAAGAAACAAAAAGAGAGATGAAGCGTATTCTTGATGAAATACAGAGTGGTCAGTTTGCAAGAGAGTGGATACTTGAGAATAAGGCCAATCGTCCTGTATTTAATGCGCTTACAAAAAGGGGAGCGGATCATCCTGTTGAGAAGGTAGGCGCAAGGCTCCGTGCAATGATGCCCTGGCTTTTGAAAGACAAGTTAGTTGATAAGGAGAAGAACTGAGCCCGGCCCGGAGGCATAGATGAAGAGGGAGCGGGCCCCTATAGCGATTGAGGGGATCCCGTTTGTAGTTATCGCAGGGGTTATATCTTTAATATTTTATTTGGCCGGTCTTATAATACCTGCTCTCTTATTCTCTTTAGTTACCCTGTTCATAATATGGTTTTTCCGTAATCCTGAGCGCAATGTGCCAGCAGGTGATAATATTGTCATTTCACCTGCAGACGGAAAGATAATAGATATTAAAGAGGATGAGAGCAGGATACTGAAGAAGAGGATGATAAAGATCAGCATATTTATGAACCTCTTTAATGTGCATGTAAACCGTTTGCCTTGTACAGGCAAGGTGGTTGACATACTGTATAACCCGGGTAAGTTTGTCTCTGCAAATCTGGAAAAGGCATCTTTAGAGAATGAGCAGAATGCAGTTGTTCTTGAAACCACCTCCGGTGAAAAAATTATTTTTATACAAATTGCCGGATTAATTGCAAGAAGGATTGTATGCTGGTTGAAAGAAGGGGACTACGGAGTAAAAGGACAGAGATTTGGTTTGATAAGGTTTGGTTCCAGGGTGGATGTGTATCTGCCGGTTGGCACTGATGTTAAGGTATCATTAGGACAGAAGGTTAAGGCCGGCGAGAGTGTGCTTGCCATAATGAAGTAGTGTTAAAGCGGGGAGACAGGGGGAGATATGAAGGATGACTCAAATAAGAAGATAGGGGTATTTATTATCCCGAGTGTGCTGACTGCAGCGAATCTCTTCTGCGGATTCTACTCAATAGTTGCCGTATTCAAGTCAGATTATGTAACAGCGGCTATCGCTATTCTTATTGCCATGCTCTTTGACGGCTTTGATGGAAAGGTCGCGCGTCTTACTAATTCTACGAGCCGTTTTGGTGTAGAATTTGATTCTCTCTCTGACCTTGTATCATTTGGTGTTGCGCCAGGGCTTCTTATTTATACCTGGGCATTGAATGGATACGGTAAGATTGGATGGTTGGCGGTATTTCTTTTTATCGTATGCGGCGCAATGAGACTGGCAAGGTTTAACGTGCGCTCTTCGGGTTCATCAGATAACAGGTATTTTTTGGGGCTGCCTATTCCTGCTGCAGCAGGTCTTATTGTGACTACTGTCATTTTTGACCATCATATACTTGAAATGGGGAAAGAGTTAAGGCCTATAGTGGTTCTTATAATGACATATTTGCTTGCTTATCTGATGGTAAGTACCATTCGTTACAGAAGTTTCAAGGATGTACACCTTGGTGAGAGGAAGCCGCTTTCTGCTTTGGTGGCGGCAGTTCTTATACTTATTGTGATTGTGGCAGAACCACAGATTATGCTCTTTGTCCTTTGTGTTCTGTATGCATCTTCAGGGCCCGTGGAAAGATTCCTTGTCCCTGCAATCAGAATTGTCAGAAGAAAAGCTCATGAGCCGGGGGCTCATAAAGGGAGATGAAAATTTACCGCAGAGACCGCAGAGTTCGCAGAGATTATAAAGAAATTATATCTTTTCCTCTGCGTTCTCTGTGTTCTCCGCGGTTTAAATGGGTATTTTCAGGTGAAGAAAACGTGTAACGGAGATTTAATTTGAGAAAGATAAGAATATTTGATACTACCCTCAGGGATGGAGAACAGTGTCCCGGGGCCAGCATGAATAAAGAAGAGAAGCTTGTCGTAGCCCGGCAACTGGCTAAATTGAATGTTGATATTATTGAGGCAGGGTTTCCTATTGCATCGGAAGATGATTTCGAGGGTGTCAGGCTTATAGCAAATGAGATTAAGGGACCTGTTATCGCCGCTCTTGCGAGGGCAAGGAAGGAAGACATAGAAAGGGCGGGAGAGGCTGTATCTGTTGCTGAGAGGTCAAGGATACACACATTCATAGCTACGTCTGAAATACATATGCAGAGAAAGCTCAGGATGAGCAGTGATGAGGTTGTTGAAGCGGCTGTTGCCGCAGTTAAACTTGCAAGACAATTCACTGATGATGTTGAGTTTTCTGCAGAGGATGCATCAAGAAGTGATGTGGATTTCCTGTGCAGGGTAATTGAGGCTGCGATAAATGCAGGGGCGTCAACAATTAATATCCCGGATACTGTCGGATATGCATTGCCGGTTGAGTTTGGTGAACTGATATCACGGATTATGAACAAGGTACCCAATGTTGATAAGGCTGTAATTAGTATTCACTGTCATAATGACCTGGGTCTTGCTGTTGCAAATTCTCTTTCTGCTGTCCTGTCAGGCGCCGGTCAGGTAGAGTGTACAATTAACGGCATCGGAGAAAGGGCAGGTAATGCCTCACTTGAAGAGGTTGTGATGGCATTAAAGACGAGGGGGCAGTTTATAAATGCTGATACAAACATTAATACACAGGAGATATATAAGACAAGCCGCCTTGTGAGTACCATAACCGGAATGGTTGTTCAGCCCAATAAGGCAATTGTAGGCGCAAATGCCTTTGCCCATGAATCAGGTATTCATCAGGATGGACTTTTAAAGGATAAACGTACATATGAAATAATGACACCTGAATCAGTCGGGATACAGATGCACAAGCTGGTGCTTGGAAAACATTCAGGCCGGCATGCATTTAAGAACAAACTTGAAGAAATGGGCTATAGTTTATCTGATGAGGAGATAAACAAGGCTTTTGCGAGATTCAAGAGGCTTGCGGATCAGAAAAAGGAGGTCTTTGAGGAAGATATTGAGGCAATAGTAACGGAAGAAGTTTACCGTATTCCTGAAAAGTATGTGTTAAAATATATACACGTTGAGAGCGGAAGCGATAAAACCCCTACAGCTACTGTTGAACTCGAAATAGACGGACAGGATGTAAAGAATGTTTCGACAGGTGACGGCCCTGTGGATGCCACATACAGGACTATCAAGTCAATTACCCAGGCATCAAGTCACCTCCTGTCGTATGAAGTAAAGGCTATAACCGGCGGCACTGATGCACTCGGTGAGGTAACAGTAAGGGTTGAAGAAGGCGGCAGGACAGTAGTCGGGCAAGGGGCAGATACGGATATTATAGTGGCAAGCGCTAAGGCATATCTGAATGCTTTGAACAGGCTGGCTTATAAGAAATTAAAAATTTAGAGGTTTTAAATGGGAATGACACTGACAGAAAAGATATTGGCTAAACATGCCGGCAAAAGGCATGTGTCGCCTGGTGATAATGTTTGGGTAGATGTTGATGTGCTTATGACGCATGATGTGTGTGGTCCCGGAACTATTGAGATTTTCAAAAGGGAATTTGGCGCAGGGGCTAAAGTATGGGACAGGGAGAAGGTTGTAATTATCCCGGATCACTATGTATTCACACAGGATCCTTATGCTAAAAGAAATATAGATATCCTGAGGGAATTTGCACTTGAACAGGGGATCAAATATTTCTATGATGTAGGTTCACCAAACTATAAAGGGGTATGTCATGTAGCCCTGGCAGAAGAGGGACATACAAGACCTGGTGAAGTTCTTTTTGGTACTGATTCACACACGTGCACAGCCGGTGCCTTTGGTGAATTTGCGACCGGTATAGGTAATACTGATGCAGCCTTTATTATGGGGACAGGTAAACTATGGTTAAAGGTGCCGACGACGATGAAGTTCGTTTTTGATGGAGAGGTCCCGCCGTACCTGATGGCAAAGGACATGATCCTGCAGATTATAGGTGATATTGGTGTAGATGGCGCTACATATAAGGCGATGGAGTTTGCAGGTGAAGGGATATCAATGCTTTCGGTCGAAGAAAGAATGACGCTATGCAATATGGCTATTGAAGCAGGAGGAAAGAATGGTATTATAGCGCCTGATGCAAAGACTTTACGTTTCGTAAATGAAAGATCTAAAAGTAAAATAGATGTCATCTATGGTGATGAAGATGCTGAATATGAATCTGTAAGAAGGTACAATCTTAAAGAACTTGAGCCTGTTGTAGCGAAACCTCATTCTCCGGATAATACGGCTACTGTAAGCGAGGTGAAGGGAACAAAAATAGACAGATGCTATATCGGATCATGCACAGGAGGTAAACTTGAGGACTTCAGGGCAGCAGCGAGAATCCTGCGCGGACATACCGTCAGGGTAGATACGTTTGTTGTCCCTTCCACAACTGAGGTTGAAAAGCGGTTAAAGGACGAGATGATTGATGGAGAGAGTTTATTTTCTATTTTAAAGAATGCAGGCGCTAAGATAGCAGACGGCGCATCCTGTGCCGCTTGTCTCGGTGGTCCGCCTGATACTTTTGGCAGAACAGAGGGGAAGGAAGTCTGTATTTCCACCACTAACCGGAATTTCCCCGGGCGGATGGGTTCAAAGCAGTCACAGGTATATCTGGCATCACCGCTTACTGTAGCAGCCTCAGCTATAAAGGGAGAGATTACGGATCCGAGGGAATTCTTTTAAATGAAAGATATTATTAAAGGCAAAACCTACGTCCTTGGCAACGATATAGACACTGATCAGATCATACCGGCTCAGCATTTAGTTTACAGCCTTAGTGACCCGGAAGAGCGAAAGCAATATGGCAGGTATGCCCTTTCAAGTGTGCCTGATGCACAGGCAGGTCTGCCGGAAGGTAACATCAGGTTTGTAAATGAGGGTAATCACAGGTCTGAATTTAATATAATTATTGCCGGAAAGAATTTCGGTTGTGGTTCATCAAGAGAACACGCTCCTGAAGCATTGAATATCGCAGGGGTCGAAGCCGTAGTAGCTGAGTCCTATGCAAGGATATTTTATAGAAATTCAGTTGACGGAGGTTTTTATATACCATTTGAGACAGGTGAACACCTGTTCACAGAATGCAGGACAGGCGATGAAATAGAGATAGAAATGAAAAAAGGTACATTAAGGAATGTAACCACAGGGAAGGTATATCAATTAAAACCGCTTGGTGATGTTGAACAAATACTCATGGCGGGTGGTATATTTGCTTATGCTCGAAAGAGTGGAATGTTGAGCAGCAGGTAGCAAAAAATAATTATGGGCAAGACGTACAAAATTGCAGTATTTCCGGGTGACGGGATCGGCAAAGAAATCGTCCCGCAGGCGCTGCGGGTGCTTAATGCAGTGGCCTCTAAACATAACATCAATATTAAGACAGCGGATGCGCTTATTGGCGGAAGTGCGATTGATGAATTTGGCATGCCACTCCCGGAAGATTCGCTGAATCTGGCACTGAACAGCGATGCTGTCCTTCTGGGCGCTGTCGGGGGACCGAAGTGGGAGGGTCTTGATTATTCAGTACGTCCTGAGAGGGCACTGCTTGGTCTGAGGGAGAAACTAAGACTCTATGGTAATTTACGGCCGGTAAAACTATTCTCTGCACTTGCTGATGCATCTTCGCTGAAACGGGAAGTAATTGATGGTATTGATATCATGGTAATCAGGGAACTTACCGGCGGTATTTATTTTGGAAAACCAAGAGGGATTGAGAAGACAGATGGGCAGGAGAAGGGGATAAACACTGAGGTTTATACTACGTCCGAGATAGAGCGGATAGCCAGGCTTGCGTTTGAAGTAGCGAGAGGGCGCAGGAAGAATGTTTGTTCAGTGGATAAGGCAAATGTACTGGAATCATCGGAGTTGTGGAGGCGTATTGTCAGTAATGTTCATAAAGAATATAAAGATGTTGAGTTGACACATATGTATGTGGATAACTGTTCCATGCAGTTGATCCGGTACCCTAAACAGTTTGATGTGATACTGACGACTAATATGTTTGGCGACATTTTAAGTGATGAGGCAGCGATGCTGACAGGGTCAATAGGGATGCTGCCATCTGCAAGTATTGGCGGAGATGTCGCAATGTATGAACCGATTCACGGAAGCGCACCAGACATTGCCGGCCAGGATAAGGCAAACCCTATAGCCACTATACTATCTGTAGGAATGATGTTTAAGTATTCATTTAAACTCGATGGCGCCTGTTCAGTTATTGATACTGCTGTAACCAGGGTGCTGGAAAAAGGCTACAGGACGCCGGACATCTGGTCCGCCGGGCAAAAACTTACAGGCACCAGGGAAATGACGGATTTAATTCTTAATGAAATTGAATAATATATTGGTTTCTGCGTCCCTTTGCATAATCTTATTTTCAGGAAGTTGTGCAACTATAGAGCCAGGTCAGTATCAGGATGGCCCGTACATCGTTTCTACATACCCTGCCAGTGGTGACTTTAATATTTCGCGATATACAGATATCAGTATAAGATTTAGTGAAACATTGGAACCTGGCACTGATATTGGTTTTGATTTATTGGCGCATGGAGTCCGTGTTGACGGATCATTAAGATGGCTTGATTCATATACCGTTCTGGTGTTCAGACCATACGATCCATTAAGTGTTAACAGTATGTATCAGTGTGTAATAAAGCAGGGGCAATCAAAGGAAGGGAAGCAGCTTGTGGGAGTACCATATGTGTGGATGTTCACAACCGGAAATTAATGCCTAAAAAGGAGAGATGCTAAGGAGAGATGCTAAAGAAGAAAAAATATAATGTAGCTATAGTCGGGGCAACAGGGGCTGTTGGTAAGGAGATGATTAATGTACTTGAAGAGCGTAAATTTCCTGTGGAGTCTCTAAGACTTTTTGCTTCAGAGAGATCTGCAGGAGAATCCATGACTTTTATGAATCAGGACCTTGTAGTTGAATTGCTGCAGGAGAATGTTTTTAATGGTATAGATATAGCCCTTTTTTCTGCAGGGGAAAAGATAAGCCTGCAGTATGCCCCGATAGCAGCCCGTGCCGGGACTGTAGTCATTGATAATAGTTCCGCCTTCAGGATGAATCCGGATGTCCCACTGGTTGTTCCTGAGGTTAATCCTGATGCGGTTCTTAAACATAACGGCATCATAGCAAACCCGAATTGTTCTACAATACAAATGGTAGTAGCATTAAAACCATTGCATGACAAGGCAAAGATAAAACGAATTGTTGTCACAACATTTCAATCTGTTTCCGGCAAGGGTAAGGAGGCGATGGATGAACTTTTCGAACAGACAAAATCACTGCTCAGCTTCGGGGATGTTAAAGTTGAGGTATTCCCGCATCAGATAGCCTTTAACTGTATTCCCCATATAGATGCTTTCCTTGATAATGCTTATACAAAGGAAGAGGTTAAGATGGTAGATGAGACTAAAAAGATCATGGAGGATGACAGCTTAAGAATTACGGCAACGACGGTGAGGGTACCTGTATATATTGGTCATTCGGAATCTGTTAACATTGAAACCGAAGAGCATCTGAGTGCAAATGAGGCGAGGGCAATACTATCGTCTGCACCCGGTGTCCTGGTTTATGATGACCCTGGGAGGAATATCTACCCTGTACCGGTTGATGCTGCAGGTAAGGATGAGGTTTTTGTCGGCAGGATACGCGAAGATGAGTCAATTCCAAATGGGTTGAATCTCTGGATAGTTGCAGATAACCTCAGAAAAGGTGCGGCGACTAATGCTGTACAGATAGCAGAAATATTAATCAGGCATACACAAAAAAGATAGAGGGAAAATGAAGCGAATATATCTTGATAATGCAGCAACGACTCCTACAAGGCCTGAAGTGATAGAGGCAATGCAGCCTTATTTTAAACAGAGCTTTGGTAATCCGTCCAGTGTACATTTTTTTGGGAAAGAGACTTTGAATGCAATAAATGAGGCGAGATACAGGGTCGCTCAAATGCTTGGAACAAAGGATGAAGAGATAATCTTTGTAAGCGGCGGCACTGAATCTGATAATCTTGCTATTTTCGGGACTGCATATGCAAACAGGGATAAGGGACATCACATAATAACCTCTCAGATAGAGCATAAGGCTGTTTTGGAACCATGCAGGTTCCTTGAACGGGAAGGCTGGAGGATAACATATTTACCGGTTGATAGTGCCGGCATGGTTGACCCGGATGACGTGAAAGACGCTATTACAGAAGAAACTGTATTGATTTCGATAATGAATGCCAATAATGAGATAGGCACTATACAGCCGCTGAATGAAATTGGGACAATAGCAAGGGAAAGAGGCGTGTATTTTCACACAGACGCAGTGCAGGCATTCTCTCATATACCGGTTAAAGTGGATGAAATTAATGTTGACTTGCTCTCTTTTTCAGGCCATAAGTTCTATGGACCAAAGGGCATCGGAGGGCTTTATGTCAGAAAGGGTACTGCGATATCTCCATATTTATTCGGTGGGTATCAGGAGTTTAATCTGCGCGCCGGTACCGAGAACGTACCTGGAATTGTAGGAATAGGAAAGGCTGTTCAGCTTTCAATGCTTGAAATGGATGCACAGATAGTATACATCGCTTCTCTTAGAGACAAACTGGTCAGATCACTTCTGGAGATAGAAGGCGTGAGGCTGAATGGGCACAGCAGCCAAAGGCTGCCTAACAACATCAATGTTTCCGTAGACTTTGTTGACAGCGAGGCTATGGTCATTAATCTTGATTTTAAAGGCATCGCTATATCTGCAGGGTCTTCATGTACGGCAGCCATGAAAGGGCCGTCCCACGTCCTGACAGCTATAGGTCTATCATATGAGGAAGCAAGAAGTTCAATTCGTATAACTATAGGAAAAGATAATACGGAAGAAGAGCTTACTTATTTTCTTGATGTATTTAAAGATGTAGTGAATAATCTCCGTGATATGTCTCCCGTGTTTCAGGAAAGGCGATTGGGAAGCAAATAGCGGTTGCACAGTACGAGTTTGATAATAAGTTTGGCCCTCTCATTGCTTATTAGGCTTATCTTCAGCAGAATATAATTTTAAGTTCATGTTAAATATTACTGATTTTGATTATCCATTTGACCCTTTGTTAATTGCCCAATATCCATTAGAAAAGCGGGACCAGTCAAGGTTATTGGTACTGGACAGGATTAATGGGAAAACAGCACACAGGATATTCTCAGATATTGGTGAGTATCTCAGAGCCGGCGATATCCTTGTATTGAACAATACGAGGGTCTTCCCATGCAGGCTTATCGGGGAAAAGGAAGAGACCGGAGGACGGGTTGAACTGCTGCTTATCAAGCAGTCAGGTGAAAACAGATGGGAAGTAATTTCAAACAAGAAACTGAAGGAGGGGACAATAATCAGGTTTTCCAAAACCTGCCGGTGCGAGGTAACAGGGAAATACGGGACAAACTACATTGTAAAGTTTCATTATACCTCTGACTGGAAAGAACTCCTTTCGGAGATTGGACAAATGCCCCTTCCTCCATATATAAGGAGGGCCCCCTCTACGGAAGATAGGGAGCGATATCAGACAGTATATGCATCTGAGGAGGGTGCTATCGCAGCGCCTACAGCAGGACTGCATTTTACAGATGAGCTGCTCGGTAATTTAAGTCTCAAGGGTATCCGCACTGTATATGTCACACTGCATGTAGGTATCGGGACATTCAGGCCTGTCAAGTCCGAGTTTATAGACCGGCACAGGATGGAGCATGAACGGTTCAATGTAAGTAAAGAGGTAGTAGATCTTATCAGACAAACAAGGGAAAAGAAGGGACGTGTTATTGCAGTCGGGACTACTTCTGTCCGTGCACTCGAACAGGCGGCACTAACCGGAGATTTGCGGCCTGCAGAAGGGGAGACCGGGATCTTTATTTATCCTGGTTTTAAGTTTAAAGTAGTAGATGCCATGATAACAAACTTTCATCTCCCTAAATCAACGCTCATTATGCTCGTTATGGCCCTTGCCGGCAGGGAGAATATACTCAGGGCATATGATGAGGCTGTTTTACAGAGATACAGGTTCTATAGTTATGGCGATGCAATGTTAATAATTTGATGGGGAATGGAGTGACAATTGCGTGAAATAAGAAACTTCAGGAAAAATAAGTTTAATAAGAAAAAATCAAATCGTACAATATATTTTATTGCGATACTTGCATTCTCTTTTGTGATTGCGGTTGTTTTTATTGTCCTGAAGACAAGGGGCGGGACACTATCTCATGATCTGACTCCCGGCAATATTTATACGGGTGATAAACAGCAGGATCATCATATGCCTGCAGATGAAGAAAAGGGAACGGATGATTTTACATTCTATAAGGTGCTTAACAGCAAAGAAGGTGATATAACCCCATTAGATGTGGAGCCTGAAAAATCAACCATAGAAAAGAAAAAAGATGTAGATGTAGAGGTTCTTCATGAAGAAAAGATGTCGAAGATTGACGGTGAGATTGCAAGGAAAATTACGGATAAAAGTAAAGACAATATTGTTTACACTGTTCAGTTAGGGGCGCTTAAGCAGGAATCAGCGGCAAATGAGCTTGCGGGCAAGCTCAGGTCAAGAGGATTTGCCCCGTATATTACAAAGGAAAATAGCGCGGGGAGGACGCCGGTCTTTAAAATAAGGATTGGTAAATTTCTGTCAATGGTTGATGCTCAGGAAGTTGCCGAAGTGCTGAAGAGAGAAGGATATGGCACATATGTACTCAGGATTTCCGGCAGTGAATAGAATGGTTATGAAATATGTTAGCGCGAGTGTTGAGCAGCATGATAAACGGTGTTGATGCCTCGATAGTGGAAGTGGAAGTAGATCTGGTATACGGCCTTCCAATGTTTACTATAGTAGGGCTCCCTGATACTGCAGTAAGGGAAAGCAGGGAAAGGGTAAGGTCTGCCCTGAGAAATGCCGGATTTAAACTCCCGCCAAAGAAGATAACTGTAAATCTTGCGCCTGCCAATGTCAAAAAAGAAGGCGCTTTGTATGATCTCCCTGTTGCAATAGCAATTTTGTGTGCAGAAGGGTTTATTAAAAGTGAGAATATTACGGACTATATGTTCATTGGAGAACTCTCCCTGTATGGTCAAATAAAACCTTTGCGGGGGGCATTATCTATGGCGATAGCAGCCAGGGATGCAGGACTAAAGGGGCTGCTTATTCCCTCGGAAAATGCTGCTGAAGCGGCAATGATCGGGGGAATTGACGTTTATGGGGTAGAGAGCCTTCTGCAGGCTTTTGAATTCCTTGATGGGAAGTGCTTAACGAAACCGTATGCCAAAGATTCCCTTGCTCAATTTTCAAATAAATCAGGATACGATACGGATATGTCCGATGTTAAGGGGCAGGAACAGGCCAAGAGGGCATTAGAGGTGGCTGCAGCAGGTGGTCATAATGTACTGATGGTTGGCCCGCCCGGTTCAGGCAAAAGCATGCTTGCAAAGAGGCTTTCTACTATACTTCCTGATATCAGCTTTGAAGAGACTATTGAGACAACCAGGATATACAGCCTTACCGGAGTACTGCAAAAGGATGATCCTGTTATCTCTTCACGGCCGTTCAGGCCTACCCATCATACAATATCATATGCAGGGATGGTTGGCGGCGGAAGCACACCGCGGCCCGGAGAAATTAGTCTTGCGCACAACGGGGTCTTATTTCTGGATGAAATGCCTGAATACAGGAGAGATGTATTAGAGGTCTTAAGACAGCCTATGGAGGATAAGCACATTACTATTTCAAGGGCAGGGAGTACAGTTACATATCCTGCCAGATTTATGCTGATAGGCGCCATGAATCCATGCCCTTGCGGCTACTTTTCGTCAACTGTCCGGAACTGTCTTTGTTCACCACTTCAGATTCAGAGATATCGCAGTAAGATATCCGGGCCTTTATTGGACCGTATAGACATACATATAAGTCTCCCGCCGGTGACTTCAAAGGAGATCAGGACAGATAGTACAGGTGAGAAATCTGCTGACATCAGGAGGCGTGTAAATTCGGCCAGGGATAAACAGCGGCTGAGATATGGCAGCGAAGGGGGAGTTTATTGCAGTTCTGATTTTAAAAATCATCATATCAGTAAATACTGCCGCATTGGTAAAGAATCACATGACTTGCTCGATAATGCCATGAGCAGGCTGGGTTTGAGCGTGAGAGGATATGATAAGATATTAAAGGTGGCGCGGACTATAGCTGACCTTGATTCAAGAGAAGATATTCTGACTCCTGATGTGTCTGAGGCTATTGGGTATAGAATGTTGGATAGGAATATAGTAGGATAGGTTTGTTGAAGATTAAATTTATAGCGCTGTTTATCATATTTCTGATTGCAGCCTGTGGTTTGGCTTTTGGCGGCGGGCTGTATCTTGCCTACCGCAATCTCCCGCAGGTTGAATCCCTTAGAGAATACAGGCCGAGCCTTGTAACCCGCATTTACTCTGATGATAATAAGATAGTAGGTGAATACTTCATTGAAAAAAGGGTGCTGGTCCCTTATAAAGCCATTCCTGTATATCTGAAAGAGGCAGTTATTTCTGTGGAGGATGATGCCTTCTACAGACATAAGGGATTAGACTATAAGGGTATAATAAGGGCGTTCTGGGTCAATCTCATATCACTTGATATCAAGCAGGGGGGTAGTACCATTACACAGCAGCTTGCACGCTCCCTTTTTCTAACTCCTGAGCAAACTATATTAAGAAAAGTCAAAGAGGCCATATTGGCTAAAAGGATCGAGAATATCTTATCCAAAGACCAGATACTGGAGATTTATCTGAACCAGATATACCTTGGCCGGGGCACCTACGGTGTCCAGTCTGCATCGCAGATATATTTTGGGAAGGATGTCAGATATCTCACTCTGTCTGAATCAGCATTGCTTGCAGGCATAATTCGCTCACCTGCCTTGTATTCTCCTTACCTGCATCCGGACAGGGCAAAGATGCGTCAGAAATTCGTGATGAAAAGGATGGTTGACGAAGGATATATAACTGATGATGAGTACAAAAATGGATATAAGCAGGACATATATCTCAAAAAACCTGAAAGGGAAGAAGATATAGCGCCATATTTTTCTGAATATATACGTCAGTATCTCGTGTCAAAATATGGAATGGAGAAGGTCTATAAGGGAGGTCTGAACGTATATACGACGATAAATTATAACATTCAGAAGTCTGCTACGAGGTCGGTAAAAACCGGATTAAGGCTGCTTGATAAAAGGCAGGGATACAGGGGGCCGATAGAACATAAGTCCCGTACCGAGATTAAAGAGTGGCTTGAAGGGAGCAGGGGGGCATTATCACAGGCAGATATCCTTCCCGAAGACATACTTGAAGGAATAGTGATTGGCGTTGAAGATGACTTTGCAACAGTCAGGGCAGGCAGACTAACCGGAAAGATTGCTATGGAGGATATGCTGTGGGCAAGGAAGAGATTGAGCGGAGCCGGTTTTAAAAAGGTTACATATTTAAAGGATGACTCGACTGCAAGGGACATTCTGAATGTAGGTGATGTTATATATGTGAAGACAGCAAGTATAAAAGATGACAATAACGCACTCTTTGCACTTGATCAGGAGCCGCTTGTGGAAGGCGCACTCATCTCTATTGATCCGGTAACAGGCTATGTAAGGGCTATGGTCGGAGGATTTGATTTTAAACGCAGTGAGTTTAACAGGTCAATACAGTCACGCAGGCAGCCTGGTTCTGCATTCAAGCCTTTTGTGTACGGTGCGGCCATTGATGACGGTTTTACTGCGGCGACAGTACTCGATGATTCGCCTATTAGTTACAGTATCCCGGGATGGGACAAGGATTGGATACCGGAAAATTACGACGGAAAGTTCTATGGACCCATGACTTTGAGGGATGCCCTTGCATATTCAAGAAATGTGGTGACAATCAAACTGGCTGAGAAGGTTGGTATAGACAAGGTTATGAGCTTTGCAAACAGAATGGGAATAAAGAGTCATCTTGAACGTAATTTGTCTCTTGCGCTTGGGTCTTCAGGCACATCACTCCTCGAATTGACCTCTGCATACGGAGTCTTTGCAAATCAGGGCATACGTGTTGAGCCGTTATTTATAAAGTATGTTACTGACAATAATAACAGGATACTTGAACGTTCTGAACCGGTGGCAGAAGAGGTCATTTCAAGGCAAACAGCATATATACTGACAAGCATGATGGAAGATGTTATTCAGAAGGGGACCGGAAGGCGGGCAAGGGTACTTGGCGGCCCTGTTGCAGGTAAGACAGGGACAACGAACAATTTTACCGATGCATGGTTTGTTGGATATACATCAAACCTTGTAACAGGCACATGGGTTGGATTTGATGACATCAGGAGTATAGGTCATGGCGAGGCAGGGGCGCGTGCAGCCCTTCCTATATGGATAGAACATATGCAGAGTGCTATGAATAATATGCCGCCTTCTTATTTCCCGATACCTGAAGATATTACGTTTATAAAGATTGACCCGTATAATGGTCTTATTGCTCCGCCAAATATGGAAGACTTTCAGGTTGAGATCTTCAGGAAGGGGACTGAACCCGATCAAATGTCAAAAGCCTCAGGTGGAAGGCCGGCAAGGTACATTATTGATGATGAGCCGGTGGATTGAATAGGACTATCTTTCGCCTTGACTTATAAAGCATTTTCTAATATTATCACAAGGAAAAATTATCTTGAAAGGAGTGGAATATGTCAGTAAAAGTCGGCATTAACGGGTTTGGCAGGATAGGCAGGAACTTCTTTCGTATTGTATTCAACAATCCTGAAATTGAGATCGCAGCTATAAATGATCTTACAGATGCAAAGACGCTGGCTCATCTATTGAAATATGATTCAGTATTCGGAATCCTGAACGCGGAGGTTGCTGCAAAAGACAATTGTCTTATTGTCAATGGCCGCGAGATAAGGATACTGGCAGAGAGAGATCCCCTGAATTTACCATGGGGTGAGCTCGGCGTAGATGTAGTAGTTGAATCAACAGGTCTTTTTACCAAGAGGGAAGATGCAGAGAAACACCTGAAGGGTGGAGCTAAGAAAGTTATAATCTCTGCACCTGCAAAGAATCCTGACATTACTATCGTATTGGGAGTGAATGAGAGTAAGTATAATGCAAAAAATCACCGGATTATTTCTAATGCCTCCTGCACGACAAACTGTCTTGCACCTATTGCAAAGGTCTTATTGAATAGTTTTGGAATTAAACGCGGTCTTATGACGACCATACATTCTTACACAAATGACCAGAGACTCCTTGATCTTCCGCATAAAGACCTTCGACGTGCAAGGGCTGCTGCAGTTTCATTGATACCAACATCAACAGGAGCTGCAAAGGCTATCTCATTAGTTCTGCCGGAATTGGAAGGAAGGCTCGATGGATTGGCTGTTAGGGTGCCAACCCCCAATGTCTCTATGATTGATTTGGTTGTTGAAACTGAAAAGGATACGGATGAGTCAAAGGTAAATTCAGCACTGAAGCGGGCGGCCGCAGGTAAGTTAAATGGTATCCTTGAGTATACAGATTTACCTCTTGTTTCAATAGACTTTAAGGGTAATGACCATTCGTCCATCGTTGACGGGGGGCTTACCAGGGTCATTGATAAACGGATGGTAAAGGTTATTGCCTGGTACGATAACGAGTGGGGATATTCGACAAGGATCATGGACTTGATTATGTTCATGAGCAGGAAAGGTATTAAGTGACCACTGTATTAAATAAATTAACCATCAGGGATGTGAACATCAGAAATAAGAGGGTGTTCATCAGGGTGGATTTCAATGTACCTCTGAATTCCGAGCTCAATATCACTGATGATACAAGGATACGCTCAGCGTTGCCGACTATAAACTATGCTATAGATGAAGGAGCAAAAATCATACTTGCTTCCCATCTGGGCAGACCCAAGGGTAAGAAAAATCCTGCGCTGACCCTTTCTACTGTAGTAAAACGACTTCAGAGACTTCTAAATAAGGATGTTATGTTCCTCGATGACTGTATAGGACCCGAAGTAGAGAAGGTAGTGAATAATATGGAGTCCGGTGATGTGGTGCTTTTAGAAAATCTGCGGTTCTATCCCGGAGAAGAGGGAAAAGACGATGAGTTTGCAAAAAAACTTGCCGCACTTGCTGATGTATATGTAAATGATGCCTTTGGCACAAGCCACCGGAGTCATGCATCTGTTACAGGCATAACCAAATACGTACGACCGGCAGTTGCAGGTTTTCTGGTTAAGAAAGAGATAGAATATGTGGATGGTGTGATGGCAAATCCTGCAAGGCCATTTGTAGCCATACTTGGTGGAGCCAAGGTATCAGGCAAGCTGGGGATGATAGAGAACCTGGGCAAGAAAGTGGATAAGGTGATTATAGGCGGCGGCATGGCGTTTACATTCCTCAAAGCGATGGGGTATGAGGTTGGTAATTCCTTAGTTGAACCGGAAATGATAGACATTTCAATACAGATATATAACTCGGCGCGTCAGAGAGGAATCAAATTCTATCTGCCTGTTGATTGTGTTGTCGCTCCGAGCATGGAGCCAGGGGCAGAGACCATGATTGTAACGGTACAGGAGATACCTAAGGACTGGATAGCCCTCGATATAGGACCTGCCTCTGTAAAACTGTTCACGGAAGCGATTGCAAATGCCAGGACAATATTATGGAACGGACCAATGGGCGTATTTGAGATAGATGCCTTTTCAAGAGGGACATTTGCTGTTGCACATGCAATTGCAGAGTCATATGCGCTTACAATAGTCGGCGGTGGGGATACTGCCAATGCAGTTGATAAGGCAAGAGAGTCAGAGAACATGTCTTTTATATCTACCGGCGGCGGGGCAGTCCTTCAGATGCTGGAGGGAAAACCTCTGCCGGGTATTACGGCGCTTGATGACAGGACATGAAAATCAGTTCTATGAGTAAAAAGTTGCGAAAACCGGCAATAGTAGCCAACTGGAAGATGAACAAGACGATATCTGATGCATTGCAGTTTGTTGACGAATGCAGAAAGATGTTTAAAGAGATATCTGTTGATAGAGTAGATGTTGTTTTGTCTCCACCTTACACTGCCATTAAGGCGGTCTCTGATGCAATAGGGAATGACAATATTGCAGTAGCGGCACAGAACCTGTACTGGGAGGAAAAGGGGGCATTTACCGGTGAGGTATCGGCTTCAATGCTTGCAGATAGCGGATGCAAATTCGTAATTATAGGGCATAGTGAGAGAAGACATCAATTTGGAGAGACCGATGAGGGTATTAACAAGAAGATCAGGAGTGCAATCCATGGCAATCTGAGCCCGATATTTTGTGTTGGTGAGACATTGCAGCAAAGAGAACATGATGAGACATTCAAGGTAATCAGGGATCAGGTTGAAAAGGGTCTTGATGGTCTGAGTGAAGAGGCAGTGAGCACTCTTCTCATTGCATATGAACCTGTCTGGGCAATTGGAACAGGTAAGAATGCCACACCTGAGCAGGCTGAAGAGGTACACGGCTTTATAAGGTCAATTTTACGAGAAACTTATGGAAGAAGCGTTTCAGAGACCGTCAGGATTCTTTACGGTGGTAGTGTTACACCTGAGAATGTATCCAACCTGATTAAGGAGCACAATATTGATGGGGCACTTGTTGGAGGGGCAAGCCTGAAGGCTGATTCTTTTGTAAAAATAGTGGCAGGAACATTTGATATTTTGAAATAGGGGGCATAAGTGACAATACTTCTTGTAATCATCCATATAATTGTATCTGTATTTCTTATCGGGGTTGTATTACTCCAGAGAGGAAAGGGCGCTGATATGGGTGCTTCCTTTGGCAGCACATCGAGTCAGACTGTATTTGGCAGCCGGGGACCAGGCAATTTTCTGAGTAAACTAACGACCATAGCTGCAGTAATCTTCATATTAACATCATTCTCCCTTGCCTTTGTTGGAAGTAATAAGGGTGGCTCATCAGTCATACCTGAACAGACAGAAGCCCCTGTCCTTCCTCAGTCCCCTGCGCCTGATGCTAAACAGATTCCCCAGGCTGCCCCGGCAGTTCCTGGTGCACCTGTGAATAAGTGACGACTTCGTAAAAAACGGGGCACTCATTTTACATCTTCATCCTCGGGTCTATTGCGTCTCTGATCCCTTCCCCCAGCAAATTATATGCAAGGACAGTAATCAGTATAGCAAGTCCCGGAAATACCGATAACCACCATGCTATCTCTATGTTGTCCTTGCCAATGGTGAGGATGTTTCCCCAGCTTGCTGTTGGCGGTTGAACGCCAATGCCGAGAAAGCTCAGCGCAGACTCTACAAGGATTGCGCCTGCAACACCAAGGACAGCAGAGACAAGCACAGGAGCTATGGCGTTAGGGAGGATATGCCTGAATATGATCCGCATATCTCCTGCCCCTATTGCCCTTGCGGACTGTGTAAATTCCCTCTCCTTTACTGAAAGAAATTCTGCCCTTACCAATCTTGTTACTCCCATCCACGAGGTAAGTCCAATCACAATCATTATATTGCTGATTCCAGGTTCAAGAAAGGCTATCACAGCAAGAAGTAAGAAAAATGTAGGTATTGATAACATGATGTCTACAAACCGCATGATGATGCGGTCAATCCAGCCGCCATAGTATCCTGTTATTGCCCCTAAAATTACGCCAATGAAAGTTGAGATTCCCACTGCGACAAACCCGACTGAAAGAGAAATGCGTGAACCCCAAATAATACGGCTAAGTATGTCCCGGCCAAGATCATCTGTCCCGAATGGATGGGATGTAGTTGGTGGCTCAAGAATGTGTTGGACATTGATTGAATTGGGATTATATGGTGTTATATGCGGGGCTAATATTGCAAAGGTAACAAGACATATTACTACTATCCCGCCGAGTACTGCGAGTTTGTTATATTTAAAACGTTTCCAGAATGTATTGGACATTACCGTGTCCGTATCCTCGGATCAGCTACTGCGTAACCTATATCTGCTAATAGATTGCCTATCAGTGTCAGTATTGCTCCTATGGTCAATATACCCATTATCAGCGGATAATCCCTCATCATGACAGACATGTAAAAAAGTTGTCCCATGCCTGGTATGGCAAATATAGTCTCAAATATTACGCTTCCACCTATAAGACCCGGTACAGATAAGCCCAGAATGGTTATTACAGGCAGCAGTGCATTCCTCATCGCATGTTTATATATTACGACTCTCTCTGAAAGCCCCTTTGCACGCGCAGTCGTAATGTAGTCTGATCTGATTACTTCCAGCATATTGCTTCTCATGTATCTGGATAGACCGGCGAGACCGCCGAATGCCTCAAGTAATACCGGAAGTATCAGATGACTTGCCAGGTCCCAGACTTTTCCACCTGCAGACAGGTTATCATAATCCAACGATCTTATCCCGGATATAGGGAGCCAGTCTAAATATATCCCAAAGAGTATCATCAGTAGGAGCGCAAGCCAGAATGTAGGTATGGCAAATCCTACAAAGACTGCAACCGTTGTAATCTTGTCATACAGCGAATATTGATGTGTCGCAGAAGATACTCCTATTGGTATGGCAATCAGAATAACAAGTATCAGAGATAGCACATTTATAATAATAGTTATAGGGAGTCTTTCTTTTATTTTATCCCATACCGGCCTTTTATCTGTGGAGAAAGAATCACCAAAGTCAAGTTTAACAACGCGCTTTAACCAGATTCCATACTGAGTAATAATGGGTTTATCAAGTCCATAATACTTCTCAAGTTTTTCCCTCGCCTCCGGTGTTATCTTGGGATTCAACTCTGCCAGTATATCGGTGGGTTTTCCGGGTGCAAGGTGTATGATGAAAAAAGAGACTAATGTTATCCCTATGATAGTAGGGATCATCTCAAGAAGGCGTTTTATGAAATAAATAACCATTTGAATCCATGCAATAATATCAATTAAATATAGAAATTGGAAGTGGCAGTATCAGGAATAAGACGTAAAAGCTAAATTACACTTGAATTTGCTGCAAAATTGCATTATTATCCATTTAAATCAATCTGACGATAATCATACAGTATCTCATCTTTGAATTCCAATTCATCAGAACTTTAAAATAAGTAAAAAGATGGTTTCAAATGAATAAATTATTTACTCCCAACTCAGTTGCATTAATAGGCGCTACCGAAAGGGAAGGTTCTGTAGGCAGGACGATACTGGAAAATTTAATGAAGTTTCCTGACCGTAAGCTCTATCCGGTCAATCCTAACAGGAAGGATGTATTGGGATTAGAGTGCTTTCCTTCAGTTTCAGATATTCCGGTTCCGGTTGATCTTGCTGTTATTGTTACTCCTGCCAGGACTGTGCCTGCGGCCGTTGAGGAGTGTGGAAAGGCTGGTATAGGAGGCGTAATAATTATTTCAGCCGGTTTCAGAGAGGCCGGCGAAGATGGCAGGGGGTTGGAAGATGAGATAAGAAGAATCAGATACAAATACGGTATGAGAATCGTCGGGCCAAATTGTCTTGGTGTGATCAGACCGCACATCAATCTGAATGCCTCGTTTCTGAAAGTAGATCCAAAACCGGGTAAGATCGCCTTTATATCTCAGAGTGGCGCTCTGGGTAGTGCAATTCTTGACTGGGCCATTGAATCTAACGTCGGTTTCAGTATGTTTGCCTCCCTTGGTTCAATGATTGATGTTGATTTTGGCGACCTCATAGATTTTCTCGGAGATGATCCGAATACACGAAGTATAATGCTCTACATAGAAGGCGTTGGTCACGCAAAAAAGTTCATGAGTGCAGCCAGGGGATTTGCACGAAACAAACCTATAATCGTTATTAAACCAGGGAAGTTTGCTGAAAGCGCAAAGGCAGCAGTCTCTCATACAGGGGCTTTGGCCGGCGACTATCATGTCTATGATGCCGCATTCAAGAGGGCCGGTGTCATTCGAATAGAAGAGATTGCAGACTTGTTTAACGTTGCAGAGGTACTTGAATCAAAATATCTGCCTAAGGGCCCCAAATTGGCAATTGTAACAAATGCCGGAGGGGTCGGTGTTATTGCAACGGATGCACTTATTGAGTCCCATGGAGAACTTGCAAGGCTCTCTGATGCGAGCATGAAAGAACTTGACTCACACATGCCTGCTCATTGGAGCAGGGGAAATCCGGTTGATGTATTGGGAGATGCGGATATTGACAGGTATGTAAGCGCGGTTACTGTATGCTTAAACGACCCCGATGTAAATGGTGTTCTTATTATTTATACCCCCCAGGGTGCGGCCAGGCCGGATGAACTTGCAAAAACGATAGTTGAACTTGCAAGGAATACCTATAAGCCTGTTATTACAGTATGGATGGGAGGGAAGAGGGCTAAAGAGGGGAGGGCTGTTTTCCTGCAAAATAACATACCGACTTATGAGACCCCTGAACATGCAGTTAAGACCTATTTGTACATGTACAAATATGGCAGGAATCTCCAACTGCTCTATGAGACTCCTGCTGAATTGCCGGTAGACCAGGCGCCTCCCAAACACCATTTGAAGGCGCTGATACGAAGAAGTGTTCAGGAAGGGAGGACACTCCTTAATGAAGATGAATCAAAAAAACTTCTCAAAGATTACGGGATACCTGTAAACAGGTCTCACATAGTCGCCAATATAGATGATGCCCTGACTGCTGCAAGGGAAATAGGTTATCCTATAGTCCTCAAGATTGTATCACCGGATATAACTCACAAGAGTGATGTGGGTGGAGTAGTAACAGGGATAAGCACTGAAGATGATTTAAGAAAAGAATATGATAAGTTGATTGAGAGAGTAAAAGAGAAGAGTCCACAGGCGGTTGTCAGCGGTGTCTCTGTCCAGAAGATGTTTGAGAGGATAGACTATGAACTTATATTGGGCGCCAAAAAGGACAGGGAGTTCGGGACTGTAATCCTATTTGGAATGGGCGGCGTTGGGGTAGAGATATTCCGGGATTTTTCTATTGGACTTCCACCGCTGAATCAGATCCTTGCAAGGAGGTTGATGGAGGAGACGGCGGTCTATAGAATGTTACAGGGATACCGGGGGAGACCACCGGCTGACATCAGACAATTGGAGCAGATAATCGTCGCTTTCTCAAATCTGATTGTAGATTTCCCTGAGATTGAAGAGATGGATATAAACCCGCTTGCAATATCCGGCGGGACAATAGCAGCGCTTGATGCGAGGACAGTAATTGATAAGGATTCATTGGAGTCAGCCGCTCCATATCCCCATCTTGTTATTACACCCTATCCTACAAGATATGTAATGCCTTGGAAATTGATGGACGGGACAGAGGTTTTACTGAGGCCTATAAGACCGGAGGATGAACCATTAGAAAAAGAGATGCTCTCCACGCTGTCAGAAGATTCCTTAAGAGGCAGGTTTTTTCAGGTTGTCAGGAAGATAACCCATGAGATGCTTGTCCGCTACAGTAACATAGATTATGACAGAGAGATGGCTATAGTTGCTGAACTTAAAGAAGGCGGAAAGAAAAAGATCATCGGTACAGGAAGGATAATTATAGATACAGACTTTAAAATGGGTGAGTTTGCAGTATTGGTTCACGACGATTACCAGAGGAAGGGATTAGGGTATAAGCTTGTTGATTTGATGATAGGAATTGCACATGAAAAGGGACTGGCAAAGGTCTACGGTATTGTGTTATCCGACAATAAACGTATGCTGAGGATTTGTAAGGAACTCGGTTTTAACGTAAGCCACATGCCTGATGGTCTTAGCAAGGTTGAATTAGTTCTAAAATAACACACCAGTTCATATTAATTTTAACTCTCTTCCTACTCTCCTGAACACTTCAATGCAATGTTCTATATCAGACTTGCTATGTTCTGCAGTAACGGTTGTCCTTATCCTGCAACTTCCTTCAGGGACTGTAGGCGGACGTATGGGGGTTGCATATATACCTTCATCAAATAATCTCTGTGAGAAGAGGATGGTCTTCTCTATATCACCTGTGAAGACCGGAATAATCGGTGTCTCACTGTTCATAGTATTATAACCAAGCGCCCTGAGCCCCTCTCTGAACATTGTTGTGTTTTCCCACACTTTTTCAACCAACATATTATTTTCCTGAAGAATACTTATTGCTGCTATTGATGCAGCGACGACAGACGGTGGCAGGGAAGTAGTATATATGAAGGACCTTGCCTTATTGATGAGATAATCTTTAACTGTTTTATTTCCGGCTATATAAGCCCCGAATGACCCAAGCGCCTTGCTGTATGTGCCCATCTGGATATGCGAGCTATTATTTATCCCGAAGTGTTCAAATGAACCACGACCGGTTTTCCCCAGGACACCTGTAGCATGAGCGTCATCAACAACTAAGAAGGCATCATATTTTTCTACTAAGTCAATAATGTCAGTTAAGGGAGCAATATCTCCATCCATACTGAAAACACTTTCAGTAATTACAATCTTCCTTCGATAACATCTGTTACTATTATCAGTTTTCTGTGAGATCAATGATCGGAGATGTTCCGCATCCCGGTGTCTGTAAATAAAGACCTCAGCCCTGCTGAGCCTGCATCCGTCAATTATGCTTGCATGATTCAACTCATCACTGAATATAGCATCACCTTCACCTGCAAGGGCCTGAATAACTCCTGCATTTGCCATGTAGCCTGTGTTGAAGAGTAGTGCATCTTCCGTACGTTTAAACTCTGCTGTAATCTTTTCCAGCATCTCATGAACTTCCATGTTACCTGATACAAGCCTTGAGGCAGCGGCGCCGGTCCCATAATTTCTGATGGCAGAGATGGCCGCCTCTTTTAATGATGGATGATTGGCAAGTCCTAAGTAGTTATTGGAAGATAGGTTGATATACTCCCGTCCTTCAATAACTATTCTTGATGACTGTGAAGAGTCAACCCTTTTAAGGCTCCTGAGGAGATGGCAGTCTCTGAGTTTATTCAGCTCTTGCAGTAATTCATTGTCTATGTTCATTCTACAATCTAAAAAACGCCCTATTACTCGCCTGGCCTGTCTATAATAACAGGTTGTTTTTCCAAATAATAAATATATTCCTCAAGATTCAAATCCTGACGATTCACAAAAAATACCCTTCCGCCGATTGGATTTCCCTTTTCCTTCATGTTTGTCAATCGCACGTATCCGCTTTTTTTTGAGGCAACATAGCCGGTAGTATACTCAGGGTCATCAGACCAGCATAGTTCAGCTATAGACTCATTTTTATCAGCAACCTTACTTGCGATGGCAATGGCATCAATAACCCTTCTGTGAAAGATACCACGTTCTTTCAGTCCTTTCTCAAGTGAATTCCTTGCATTAACAGTGAAGTCTATCCTTGAGACCCTGATTCCTCTCGACGAATCCGGTTCCATGCGCTCCCCGGTGGCTGCGTCCATTATAATTGCTCCACGCATATTTCTGCCGGCGGGTGAGGGGCCTGTGCGAAGAAGATAAAATGCCTTTTCAATCGCAGCATCAGATACACCATTTTCATTCAGGATATCAGCAGATATCTTAGCCGAATCTTCCGGCGATGATGATTCAATAGTCTTTATATCAAGAGACCTTGTGTATATTACAGAAGATGGTTCAATTGCATCTACAGAAATAATTATTTTGTCGGGTATTTTATATGAGGAAATGGCCTGCAACATAAGTTCCGGGAGCACATGCACAAATTCACCATCCACAAGGCGTTCAGCGCCTGAGATATGTGCCTCATTTAAGGAAGACCGCATTCGTACACTATATAACCGCAATCTCTAATCCTAAATCTTTTAACATCTGATGGTCCTTTTGTGGTTCCCTTCCACCCCTTGTCAGATAATTCCCGATCATCATTCCATTTGCGCCGCCTGCAAATATCAGCGGATGCAGGTCATTGAGTGCTGTTATCCTTCCGCCGCACACACGGATTTCCTTTTCAGGCATCAATATCCTCAGCAGTGCAATTACCTTAAGCGCCTCAGCAGGCCGGATTGGAGTGATTTCCTCAAGTGATGTTCCCGGCACCGGCATTAAAAAATTCACCGGCACAGAATCTACATCGAGCGCCATCAGTGCAAATGCCAGCTCAACCCTCTGTTCAATAGTCTCGCCCATCCCGAATAATCCGCCGCTGCAAGTAGACAATCCAAGTTCTTTTGCTGCCATAACCTGTTCAACCCTGTCGCTATATGAATGGGTTGTGCAAACAGTTGGAAAATATGATTCGGCCGCTTCAAGATTGTGATGGAAACGTGACAATCCCGCACTTATCATCTCACTCATCTGTTCCTTAGTCATAGAGCCGAGGGTAGCACAAACCTCGATTCCTGCTTCACTTCGGATTCTCCGGATAGCCTCACACAACTTCTGTAGTTCCTTTTCGTTGTTGATCCCCTTCCCGCTCGTTGCAAGACAAAATCTCGTTGCACCACACGACTTTGCTGTCCGTGCCCCTTCTACAATTGAATTTACAGACAGCAGCGGATAGGATGCAACACCTGTAGAAGAGTAGACAGACTGGGAGCAAAATGAACAGTCTTCAGAACACCCCCCTGACCGGGCATTGATAACTGAACATAATTCTATCCTGTTACCGTTAAAAGTTTGACGTATTCTGTCAGTCCATGCAAACAAAGCTGACAAGTAGACGTTATCAAGCCTTAGTATGAATTCAGCCTCATTATGTGTTATTCCTTTGCCGGATAAGGCTTTTTCACAAATTATGTCTATCTTTTCACGCATAAAAATATTCAAATTTATATGGGCATTAATCTTGCAGAAGTATTTTTTAGAATACCTTTTCAGATAGCTTTTCGAATACTATTACAGGTAATTCTGATTGTCAACATTAATATAGCGAGAACAGGTTTACGACTTTAGAATTAAGTTACTTGACATCAGTTTCAAAATTACGATAATATTAAGACAAATCCAAGGCTTATAACTTTTTTAAGCGGAGGTGCAAATGTTCGAACGATTTACTGATCGCGGAAGAAAAATCATCATCCTGGCAAGGGAAGAGGCTGAGAAACATCAGAACGATTACCTTGGTACAGAGCATCTGCTGCTTGCAATCCTGAGAGACGGCGAAGGTGCAGCGTTATTAATCCTTAAAAAAATGGGTCTTTCTCCGGAACAAATACGCATGGAGATTGAGCGAAACCTTCCGGCAGGTGGTGTCACTATGACCTATGGAGAGATACCATTTACTCCCCGGGTCAAGAGGGTCATAGAGTATGCAATTGAAGAGGCAAAACTATTAGGCCATAACTTTATAAGCAGCGAACATCTTCTCCTTGGACTTATACGCGAGGAAGATGGGATTGGCGGCAAGATTTTAAGAAGCCTTGGCGCTAATCTGCTTACCGCAAGACAGCTTACATTAAGCTTCCTCAAACGTGTTCAGACAAAAGAGAAAGAAAAAAGAAGCAATACCCCGGCTATTGACGAATTCGGCAGAGACCTGACTACCCTGGCAGCAGAAGGCCAGCTTGATCCGGTTATAGGACGAGATAATGAGATCGAACGTGTGCTTCAGATATTAAGCAGGAGGACGAAGAACAATCCTGTACTTATTGGAGAAGCCGGTGTTGGCAAGACTGCTATTGTTGAGGGCCTTGCACAGAAGATAGTAAACCAGGATGTACCGGACGGCCTGCTCAATAAGAGGGTCATAGGTCTTGACCTCGGAGCCCTTGTTGCAGGGACAAAATACAGGGGGCAGTTTGAAGAGAGGCTCAAGGTAATCATGAAGGAGATTACAACTGTAGGAAATATAATAATCTTCATTGATGAGCTTCATACCTTGGTGGGAGCCGGGGCTGCCGAAGGTTCAATTGATGCATCCAATATGCTTAAGCCGGCCTTTTCAAGAGGAGAGATACGTTGCATTGGCGCAACGACGCTTGATGAATACAGGAAGTATATTGAAAAGGATGGGGCATTAAAGAGGAGATTCCAGCCTGTGTTTGTTAACCCTCCCACCGTTGAACAGACAGTTGACATAATAAAAGGTCTTCGAAGCAAATATGAAGAGCATCACAATGTGTATATTACTGATGAGGCTATTGAAGAGTCTGTTCGCCTTTCTGACAGGTACATTACAGACAGGTATCTACCGGATAAGGCCATAGATGTCATTGATGAAGCAGGGGCTCGTGCCAAGCTTCTTTCCCACTTCGTCCCTGAAAGGATTCGTGCAGTAGAGCAGGAGTTGAAGAATGTAATCAGGGAGAAGGAGGTTGTAAGCAAACTTCAGCACTTTGATGCAGTAGCGAAGTTCAGAGAGGAAGAAGAAAGACTGAGGGACGTAATAGACGATGCTAAACGCGACTGGAAAAGTCAGGTAGATAAGACAAGACCTGTAGTTGGAAAAGAGGATATAGCATATATTGTTGCCCGTATGACAGGCATACCGCTTATGCGGCTTGAAGAAGGAGAGATGCAGAAATTACTCAATATTGAGAAGGAACTACATATGCGTGTAATTGGTCAGGATGAGGCCATCTCAGTAATAGCAAAGGCTATCAGGCGTTCAAGGGCAGGGCTGAAAGGTGTAAAGCGCCCGATAGGCTCATTCATATTCCTTGGTCCAACCGGTGTTGGAAAGACAGAGCTTGCAAAGACACTGGCTGAATATCTCTTCGATAATGAGGATGCCCTTATCAAGATTGACATGTCAGAATACATGGAGAAATTCAGTTCCTCAAGATTAATGGGGGCGCCCCCGGGATATGTTGGCTACGAAGAAGGCGGGCAGCTTACAGAAAAAGTGAGGAGAAGACCATACTCTGTTATCCTGTTTGATGAAATAGAGAAGGCGCATCATGACATGTTTAATATCCTGTTGCAGATATTTGAAGATGGCTATCTTACTGACAGTTTTGGCCGCAGAGTTGATTTCAGAAACACTATTATTATAATGACATCCAATATAGGGGCACGGGCAGTAGACAAAGGTGCGTTATTAGGATTCCAGAAGGCTGGTGAAGAGGGTCAGCATAAGAGGATGAAAGAGTCTATAACAACAGAACTGCGGAACACATTCAATCCGGAGTTTTTGAACCGTATAGATGAAGTTGTTATATTCCATTCACTAAGCAAGGAGCACCTTGTAAAGATAGTAGATATGCTCATAAACGAGGTTAATGAGCGGCTTGTCGTAAGCGGCATGCACCTCGAGATTGCTGACGATGCAAAAGAGTGGGTGATCAATGAGGGTTTTGAGCCGCATTATGGTGCACGTCCAATGCGGCGTGCAATACAGAGATACATTGAAGACCCCCTCTCTGAAGAGATAATTAAGGGGAGGTTCAAGGAGACGAAGAGGATAAAAATAGTCCTGAGGGACAATATACCTGCATTTATTGAAGATGAAATAATGGCCGGGGTATAAGCAGCGCCGACCTTTATGGCCGGCTTCAGAAATCAGCAGAAATACAAAGGCCATCAACAACTTGTCAGTGAAGTTAAAATCTGATAAGTTGTTGATGGCCTTTTTTATTTCTGCCTCTTACTTAAATGAAAAAAACCATAGTCATATTATTATTTACATCGGCAATCATGGTACTCGGTATTGCCATTTACATTACCACGTTAAAATATCCTCCTGATATAGCGCCTTTGCCTCATGAACAATATAAGCCATCTAAACCTGAAATACCAATACCTGAAGTGAAGTTAGATGAAGTTGATAAGGTATACCGGGGCCGTGTTGCTATTGTAATTGATGATGTAGGTTATGATGATAAAGTTTTCAGGAAGTTTATAGAGCTTGGTGTCCCTGTTACATTCTCTATCCTTCCCGGGGAACGGTACTCTAAATATATTGCGAGAGAGGCCAGACAGTTAAAGTATGAGGTAATGCTCCACCTTCCGATGGAACCGCGTGGTTCGTGGAGTAACCCGGGGAAAAGGGCAATTTTATCAAGGATGTCGCGTGAGGAGATGTTAAGACAATTATCACAGGATTTGGATGCCGTGCCATATGTTTCAGGAGTGAATAATCATATGGGCTCTCTTCTGACAGAAGATAGTAAGGCCATGCGGGTTGTCCTTGAAGAGATACACAAAAGGGGATTGTTTTTTCTCGACAGCAGGACAACGCCACGTAGTGTAGCATACAGTGTTGCAAAGAGCTTTGGAATTAAAAGTGAGAGCCGGGACGTGTTTCTTGATAATAAAGCTGACATAGGATATATCAAAGGGCAGATAGACACGGCTATCAGGATTGCTAAAAAGCACGGTGAAGCTACAGCAATCGGTCATGCAAAGCTGATGACTGCTGCTGCCATCAGGGAAAAGCTGCCTGATTTTGAAAGAGAAGGGATCGAATTAGTCGCAGTATCGAGGGTACTGGATTGAGTTACATCCTTGCCATAGAAACGTCATGTGATGAGACTGCGGCGGCTGTGCTTAAAGACGGCCGCCAGGTTCTATCCAGCATAGTCGGGTTCCAGTGGGACATTCATCGCCGGCATGGCGGTGTGGTTCCTGAGCTTGCGTGCAGACGCCATATCGAAATTATTTATCCGATCACAGAAGAGGCAATAAAAAAAGCAGGGATTACATTGAAAAATCTGGATGCAATAGCCGTTACATCAGGTCCAGGGCTTATTGGAGCTCTCCTTGTCGGAGTCTCTTTTGCCAAGGCATTGTCATATTCACTTAATGTACCCCTTGTTTCGGTCAATCACCTTGAGGGACACCTTTGGGCAATATCACTCGAAAAGAGGATTTCGAGGCCCTTTATCGGTTTAGTAGTATCTGGCGGCCACACAAACATCTACCTTGTTGAGGATATAGGTAAGTATAAGCTGCTCGGTTCTACTTTAGATGATGCAGCAGGGGAGGCATTTGATAAGGTTGCCCGAATCCTGGGACTCGGTTTTCCCGGAGGTCCGGCCATTGAGAGGTATGGGTTGAATGGTAATCCTGAGGCTGTAAGTTTTCCAAGGCCACTTTTAAAAAGAACAGGGGTTGACTTCAGCTTCAGTGGCATGAAAACTGCAGTGTTGAGTTATGTTCGGGGTATATTTGATGTTCGCCATGTTGATGACATCCCTCAGGCTTTAGAGGGTAAGGATCAGTTTAAGGCGGATGTTGCGGCAAGCTTTCAGCAGGCTGTTGTTGATGTCATTGTGTCAAAGACAATAAGTGCGGCAAAGAAAACCGGGATTAACAGGATAGTGATTTCAGGCGGAGTAGCATGCAATAAATTATTGCGGGAAAGAATGAAGAGTGATGGTGAGAAGCATGGAATAAAGGTGTATATCCCGTCCCCGCAATACTGTACTGATAATGCCGCAATGATCGCATGGGTAGGGTACAGGTATTACAAAAAAGGAATATTTGCTGATCTGAAGCTTAATCCTGATGCAAGAAGCAGTATAGGTTGATATGAAACAACTCACCGGTTTTCTCATCTTTATAATAGTAGTATTCATCCTTTCAGGTTGCAGCAGCGGAACTGACGGAGAGTTTTTCACGGACTATGGGTTGAATGAGGGTGACGTTATCCGTATTGAGATAACAGGCGCTTATAAGAATACAGAGTGGTTACACAAGACTGCAGCTCTTGATACAGAAACGACAATGCAATTATCGTTAGTTGGCTATGATGTTGAAGGTAACAGCAACAGCACGTTAACTGCAACCTGGTCATCAAGCGATCAGAAAGTGGCTATTGTTGATAATACAGGAAAGATTACTGCGATTTCTGCAGGAAAGACTGAGGTTACTGTGAAGTTACTGAGTTCAATAACTGAGGAAATAATAAGTGACACGATTGTTATAACGGTTCTTCCTTCTCCTGTGACAGGTAAACAGTGGACAGTTACAACAACTTCTCTTCCACAGGCAATTTGGGATCATGCATCTGCAATATGGAATAGTCACATCTATGTGGCAGGAGGACATTCGAGTTGCACGCCCGTTTCATACAAGGATTGCGGATTCACGGACAAGGTATATTACGCACCAATTAATAAAAACGATGGTTCTATCGGTAAGTTTATTCAAACAACTATCCTGCCAAGTTACCTCAGAGGACACGCCCTTTTAGCTTATAATGGATATTTATACATCATAGGTGGGATAGTGCAGCCTACATTTCCGGAACCCCCCTATCCTGACCCTGCGAATTTCGAAACGATACTTAATGAAAAAGTCTATTATGCCAGGGTCAATACTGATGGTAGTTTAGGAAAATGGGAGCAAACCGCTTCATTGCCTCCTCCTGAAGTGAGGGATCCTCCAATAGCCGCTGATAAGGCTGGTCTTTTTGCCCTTTCGGCAACTGTACACACTATCTCTAAAGATGGAAAAGATAAAGGCTACATTTATGTAACAGGCGGCTGGAGTGCTGAATTAAAAAAGAATGTTAAAACAGTATTAGTTGGCCCTATAAATGAAGTTGACAGACCTGATGCTTCTCCCGGGAGCATTGAAAAGTGGATTCACAATGATTTGTCAGACCTTCCTGATGATTATGATGGCTTGAGTAAACATACATCTGTTGCAGCTTCAGTTAATGGAAATAACTATATTTATGTGATTGGAGGAAACAGTGGTAATTATGGTTCCCAAATATTCCATAATGAAATTTTATATGCAAAGGTAGCTGAAGATGGTATACTGACTGAGACCGAAAAAGATGGAATACTGTCCACCTGGCATTATGCTTCAGCGTCTCTCCACGAGAAATTGATTGATCATGCATCTGTTTCAATAGGCAGATACATCTTTGTCCTTGGGGGAAGAAATGGCGTCGAAGGTAGTAATGATGAGGAAGAATACAAAAAGTTCAAAGAGGTCGTTTACTTCTACATTGATGATACCGGAGACCTTCAGTCTTTGCAGAGAAGTGTTGATTTACCTGAGCCACTTTTCCATCATGCAGCAGTGGCCGATATAAATATTGCGGCCGATCCTATAAACTTTTATGTAACCGGAGGTGCTGGTGGTAATACAGCGGATCCAGACAACAGAAAAAATACCGTTCATCATTTCAGATCTACTCAATAAAGAAAAAAGAGTCCTCCCTTGTCCATCTATAGTAAAGGGGCGGCTAATATATCGCTTTTTATTGTTCTTGTTCATTTTATTAATTTCAACCAAAGTAGATGCAGAAATCTATACTTATGAAGATGATACCGGGACTGTTCACTTCAGTAATGTCCCGACAGATCCGCAATACATGATGATAATACCTCCTAAAGAAGAGAAAGTCAGAAGGAAGGAAAACTATAAAAATGTTCAGGGAGATTTCAACAAGTTAATATCAGATAAATCTTATCAGTACGGGCTTGATCCTGCCTTAGTAAAGGCGGTTATATCTGTAGAGTCAGACTTTAACCCCCGTGCAGTATCGGAAAAAGGGGCAATGGGCCTTATGCAGCTTATGCCTCTGACGGCAAAAGAGCTTGGTGTTTCCAATTCATTTGATCCGGTTGCCAACATTGACGGGGGGACAAGACATCTGAGATATCTAATGGACTACTTCAACTGGGATATGGAGCTTGCCCTTGCAGCTTACCATGCAGGAATATCAAGAGTTGAAAAACATGTCGGAATACCACCAATACCCGCCACACATGATTACGTAAAGAGAGTAAAGAGTAATTATAATAAATATATCTTACATTAGCAGGGTGGGCGTTTTCGTATTTTTATATGCCTTTTCTTCCCGCTCCACTTCGGGAAGTCTTCTCTGTAATGTGCGCCCACACTTTCCTGTCGTTTTATGGCTGAAGATACTATAAGCCCGCCGGCATGTAACATATTTGCGAGTTCCAGTTCTTTTCTTGTTAAACCGTGATTGCTGATTTCTTGTGTCAGCATGTCTATAATTTCCCCGGCTTCTTCCAGAGATGCCCCGCTGCGGATTATGCCCGTGTTATTCCACATGACCCTCTTGAGATTTTCACGTATGCTGTTAATCTTTGGCGTATTAAGGGATATATGCCCACTCTTATTGCTGACCTTAGTCCCCCGGCGCTCTGCTTTATTAAGTGGTATGTCTGTAATGTTTGCTGATTTTGAATATTCTGCCGCGGCAATACCAGTTCTTGCACCGAAAACAAGCCCCTCCAGCAGGGAGTTGCTCGCCAGGCGGTTGGCCCCGTGGACGCCCGTACAGGCGCACTCGCCACAGGCGTAGAGACCGGGAACAGAGGTCTCCCCCCAGGTGTTGGTTCTGACACCGCCCATCATATAGTGGGCCGCGGGCGCAACGGG
>Ga0209322_10000187_pt1 | contig 33475 bp, 29 predicted proteins | sample Rifsed19ft1_FD_184013 | JGI IMG/M metagenome (GOLD analysis project Ga0209322, IMG submission 184013) | Soil microbial communities from Rifle, Colorado, USA - sediment 19ft 1 (version 2) | ecosystem: Environmental > Terrestrial > Deep subsurface > Rock core/Sediment | place: Rifle, Colorado... | reverse complement strand
CCTCACCTGGCCGGTCTCCGGGTCCACCTCCACCACCGCCAGGTGGGTCGCATAGGAGAACGTCGTGGCCGGGCTGAACGCCCGCGTGGCCTCGAGGCCGGGGTCCTCTCCCCCCTCGAGGAGCGCGCGCGGCGGGTAGTACGCGGCCCGCGTCACGGCCGACCAGGGCAGGAAGCGATGCGGCGCGCCCCGCACCCGGAACCGGCCGTCCACGGCCTCCACGTCCCTCGGGTCCGCCTCCAGGAGCGCCGCGGCGATCCGGGCGGCCTTTTCCCGCACGGTGGTCGCGGCGAGGACAATCGCGCCGCCGACGCCGGCGGCGCCGCGGCTGGCGAAGGTGCCGCTCCCGAACGGGCAGCGGTCCGTGTCCCCAGCCACCACGGTCACCGCCGCGCGCTCGACGCCGAGGGTATCGGCCGCGAGCTGGCCGAACGCGGTGGAGTGCCCCTGCCCCTGGGAGACCGCGCTCACGAGCACCTCCACCTGCCCCGAGGGCGCGACGCGCACGGTCGCCGCGTCGTAACCCGGGACCTCGCGCATCCCGCGCCGGCGGTAGGTGGCGCAGCCGATGGCCGTTCCCTCCACGAAGCAGGCGAGCCCGATTCCGACCCGCCGCCCGGCGCGCCGCTCCGCCTCGACCTGACGCCGCAGGCCCGCGTACTCCGAGACCTGGAGCGCCCGCTCCAGGCAGGCCCGATAGTCCCCGCTGTCATAGCGGAGGCCGGCGGGGTTGGTGTACGGCAACCGGTCGGGTGGGATGAGGTTCCGCCGGCGGACCTCGGCAGGGTCGAGCGAAAGCCGCCGGGCGAGCAGATCCACCAGCCGTTCGCGGGCGAAGGTGGCCATGACCTGGCCGACCCCCCGGTAGGCGCCCGCGGGGCACTTGGTCGTGGCAACGGCGGATGCCTCATACGCGTAGTGGGAGATGTCGTAGGGCCCGGGCAGGGAACTGGCGGCCCCGAGAGGCTCGAGGGCTGCCGTGAGGGGGGAGACCGAGTAGGCGCCCACGTCCGAGAGGATTCGCGCCCTCAACCCGAGGATCCGACCCTCCCGATCCGCCGCCAGCTCGACCCGCAAGCGCTGCTCGTGGGCGTGGATGCTGGCCTCGAAGTTCTCCCGACGCCGCTCGACCCATTTCACCGGGCCTCCCAGGCGGAGCGCCAGGAGGCTCACGACGACTTCCTCCGGCGACAGGTGCATCTTGATGCCGAAGGCCCCGCCCACGTCGGGCGCCAGCACCGTAATCTGGGTCTCGGCGAGGCCCAGATGCTCGGCCAGGGCGACGCGGAGGAGGTGGGGGGTCTGGGTGGACGACCAGACTCGGAGGCGATCGGCGGCGGGATCGTACCAGGCCAGGACGCCGCGGTTCTCGATCGCCGCGCCGGTGACGCGCCCCGTCCTGAACTCCGCATCGACGACGACCGGCGCGCGGGCAAACGCGGCCTCGACGTCACCCGCGCCGCCGCGGGTCCGGAGGAACGTGTTCGCGGGCACCTCGGCCTGAAGCTCGGGCGCGCCCGGGGCGAGGGCGCGATCGAGGTCGGGGAGCGGCGGGAGCGGCTCGTACTCCACCCGTACCGCGCCGGCCGCGTCGTCGGCGAGATAGCGGTCCCGGGCCACGACGACCGCCACGGGCTCACCGGGGAACCGCACCCGGTCCACGGCGAGCGGCCACCACTGGCCGCCCGCATAGCCGTCGGTCTCGAGGGCCGCGCGGATGGGTTGGACCTGGGCTTTGACCTCCGCCCCGGTGAGGACGTGGAGGACGCCGGGCAATCGGCGGCAGGCCTCCGTATCGACCCGGACGAGCCGCGCGTGCGCCCAGGGGCTCCGGACGAACACCGCGTGGACCGTGTCGGGGGGAGCAAGGTCATCCAGGTAGCGGCCGCGCCCCGTGACGTAGCGTCGGTCCTCCTCACGGGGGAGACGCTGCGCCATGTGGCCTCGAGGGTTGGCGGTGCTCATAGGGGGATGGGGAACGGTCAGCCCGATACTAGGAAAGGGCGTCGCGCATGTCAAGGCACGCCGTTGCGGTGGTCCGCGAACCTGGACTACAATGGGGCCACCATGCGCGAGTACCACTACCGCGTGGACCGCGAGGGGAGGATCTTCCACGAGGGAAGCGAGATCCTCGACCCCTTCGTGCTCAGATTTTTCCTGCGCGCCATGACGCGGACACCGGACGGCCGTTACCTCGTTCTCTGCCAGGACGAGCACAACTGGTTCGCGCCCCACGACACGGTGTTCGTCGTCCAGCGCCTCCGGCCGACCGTCCGCGATGGCCGCCTCGACGCCGTGGAACTCTGCTTCGCGGGCGATCACCGAGAGCCGCTCGACCCCGGAAGCCTCGAGACCGAGGATGGGCACCTGTTCTGCCGCGTTCGCCGCGGCGCCTTTCGCGCCCGCTTCGGCCGGGTGGCGATGCAGCAGCTGGCGCCGTTCCTGGCCGAGGACGGAGGGGAGCCGGCGCTACTCCTGGCCCGCGGCCGCCATCCGATCGCCAGCACGACACCGGTCACCATCTGAAGAGGCCGCCATGGACTTCAAGCTCTCGCCCCAGGAAGAAGCCTTCCGCGACGGGCTCCGCCGCTGGCTCGATGTCAACGCCCCCGGCGACTGGGCCAAGATCCGGACCCGCTTCGCCACCCGGGAGGAGCAGACCGCCTTCCTGCGGGACTGGCAGCGGCGGCTCTACGAGGCCGGGTACGTCGGGCTCCACTGGCCCCAGGAGTACGGCGGGCGGGGCGCCACGATCATGGAGCAGGCGATCTTCTACGAGGAGATGGCGCGGGCGCGGGCCCCCGAGCTGCCCAACGCCATCGGGCTCGACATGGCCGGCCCCGCCATCATCCGCCACGGCACGGAGGCCCAGAAGAAGCGCTACCTGCCGAAGATCCTCTCGGCCGAGGAGGTCTGGTGCCAGGGGTTCTCCGAGCCCAACGCGGGGAGCGACCTGGCGGCGGTCGAGACCCGCGCCGAGCGCCGCAACGGCCGCTACATCATCAACGGCCAGAAGGTCTGGACCTCCTACGCCCATTACGCGCAGTGGGGCATCGTGCTGGCCCGGACCGATCCGAAGGCGCCGAAGCACAAGGGCCTCACCTACTTCCTCGTGGACATGAAGACGCCCGGCTTCACCGTCAAGCCGCTCCGCCAGATGAGCGGCGACGCCGAGTTCAACGAGCTCTACTTCGACAACATGGAGGTCCCCGCGGAGAACATCCTGGGCCAGGAGAACGGCGGCTGGGAGGTCGCCATCACCACGCTCATGTTCGAGCGCGGGCCGCGCACGCTGTCGCGGACGCTGACCCTGATGCAGGGGATCGACCAGGCGCTGGAGCTGGCGCGGCGGCTGGAGCGGGAGGGCCGGAAGCTGGCGAAGGATCCCGTGATCCGCCAGCGGCTCGCCCAGTTCGTGATCGACTGCTACGCGCTCAGGTACTCGAACCTCCGCACGCTCACCACGCTGCTCCGGGGCGAGCCCCCCGGGCCGGAGGGGTCAGCCGCCAAGCTCTTCTGGAGCGAGACGTGGCAGCGACTGCTGGAGCTCATCCTGGAAATGCAGGGCCCCTACGCGCTGCTCTGGGAGGGGACCGACTGGGCGATCGAGGGAGGCTACTGGCAGTTCCGCCACATCCGGTCGCGGGGCGACACCATCGCCGCCGGGACGTCGGAGATCCAGCGCAACATCATCGGCGAGCGTGTCCTCGGCCTGCCCAAAGACTGACCGAGCACGACCGGCGCCTCTCCTCTCGGCCTCTCCCCGCTGCTCGTCGAGCAGCTCTACCACGGTCTTCGCGCTGCAGGCCTCTGTCTGCGTTTCCAGACATCCCAGTTCCGCGGCGGTCGTGCTAGCATGGCGGTCGGTGATGATCGGTCAGATGCGGGACGTCACCGTTCGCGAGACGCTCCGGCGGGTCTGGGGCTACGGGGGGTTCCTGCCGCTGCAGGAAGAGGCGGTGCGCGCGGTCCTCGACGGGCGCGACAGCGTGGTCGTGCTGCCCACGGGCGGCGGCAAGTCGCTCTGCTACCAGGCGCCCGCCGCGTACCTCGGGCGCCTCGCCGTCGTCGTCTCGCCCCTGATCGCGCTGATGAAGGACCAAGTGGACGCGCTCCGCCAGGCGGGCGTGGCCGCCGCGTACCTCAACAGCAGCCAGACGCGAGAGGAGCGCGCGGCCGTCGAGCGCGAGCTGGCGATGGGCCGCGTCGCGCTGCTCTACGTCGCCCCCGAGCGGCTCGTGATGCCCGGCTTCACGGAGTGGCTGCGCCAAGCCGGGCCGGCCTTCTTCGCGGTCGATGAGGCCCACTGCATCAGCCAGTGGGGGCACGACTTCCGGCCGGAATACCGCCAGCTTCGTGTCCTGAAGGAGCTGTTCCCGCAGACCGCCGTTCACGCCTACACGGCGACGGCGACCCCGCAGGTGCGCGCCGACATCATCAGCGAGCTGCGGCTGCGGGAGCCGCTCGTGCTCGTCGGGCGCGTCGATCGGCCGAACCTGGTCTACCGCGTCCAGCCGCGCACCGACCGGTTGCGCCAGGTGCTCGCCGCCATCGACCGCCACCGCGGGCAGGCCGGTATCATCTACTGCATCCGGCGCTCCGAGGTCGACGAGCTGAGCGCGGCGCTGCTCCGCCGGGGGCTCCGGGCGCTGCCCTACCACGCGGGCCTGGCCGACGCCGAGCGCCGCGCCAACCAGGACGCCTTCGTCAACGAGCGCGCCGACATCGTGGTCGCCACCGTCGCCTTCGGGATGGGGATCGACCGGGCCAGTGTGCGCTACGTCGTCCACGCCGGCATGCCGAAGTCGATCGAGCACTACCAGCAGGAGGCCGGGCGCGCCGGCCGCGACGGCCTCCAGGCCGATTGCCTCCTCCTCTGGAGCGGCGCCGACTACGGGCTCTGGAAGTCCGTGCTCGAGCCGGAAGCCGCGGCGGCGCCGGGCGCGCTCCGCAAGCTCGGCGAGATGTTCGCGTTCTGTCAGGATGCCGTCTGCCGGCACCGCGCCCTCGCCACCTACTTCGGCCAGGAGTACCCGGCGGCGAGCTGCGGCGCCTGCGACGTCTGCCTGGGCGAGGTCACCGTCGCCGACGACTCGGGCGGGGCGGCGCTGAAAATCCTCGCCTGCGTGGACGAGCTGCGCGGGCGCTTCGGCGCGAACCACGTGGCGGACGTCCTGGCGGGGGCCTCGACCGACCGGCTGCAGGCGATGCGCCACGATCGCCTCGCCGCCTACGGCGCCTTGCGCGACGTCGGCAAGCGGGAGCTGCGCGGGTGGATCGAGCAGATGCTGGCCCACGGCCACCTCGCGCGCTCGGACGGCGAGTACCCGACGCTGATCGTGAGCGAGGCCGGTCGGACGGTGCTGCGCGGCGAGCGGGCGCCGGCGCCGCTCCGGAGCCTCCGCAAGGCCGCGCCCCGGCCGAAACCGGCCGCCCCCGAGGGCGAGGCGGGTGGGCGCGACCTGTTCGAGGCGCTGCGGACCGTTCGCCGCGCCCTCGCCGAGGAGCGCGGCGTGCCGCCCTACGTGATCTTCAGCGACGCCTCGCTCCGCGAAATGGCGTGGCTCCGGCCCACCACGGCCGGGACCTTCCTCGAAGTCAAGGGCGTGGGCGAGTGGAAGTGCCACGAGTTTGGCGAGCGCTTCATGGCCGTGATCCGGGCCCACGCCGCCGAGAGGACCTGACGATGCTCGAGACGTCGATCAGCGAGGTGGGGGCTACGGGGATTCGCCCCGCCGCGCCGGGTCCACGAACTCGAAGGACTCCACCGTCACGCGGTACTGCCGCTCTGAGCCCGACGGGACGATCCGGATCTCGAAGTTGGAGGACCCGTGGGCGGGGACGTCCCCAGAGACATAGCCCCGGGCTCGGCTGACGATCTTCCCCGACTCATCGAGCCCCTCCGCCTTCAGGACCACCCGGCTCGCCGGCTGCCGCGACAGGTTCTGGATCCCGCCCAGGATCAGCACGCGCGAGGGGCCCATGCGCTCCGAGTTCCACGTCAGGCGGAGATCCTTGTCCGACTGGGGGCTCACCCACTGGGCCCCGGCGGGGGCGGCGCCCAGACCCAGCACGACGAGCAGCGCGAACACCCGCAGCGCGCGCCTACTCATACCGGAGGGCCTCGATGGGGTCTAGGCGGGACGCCTTCCGGGCGGGGTAGAAGCCGAAGAAGATGCCGACGGCCCCGGAAAAGCCGAAGGCCACCAGGATCGCCTCGGGCTGAATGAGCGTCCGCCACTCGGCGAAGTAGGCGATCCCGTACGAGCCCGACAGGCCGAGCCCGATCCCGATCAGCCCCCCGATCAGCGAGAGAGTCAGGGCTTCCACAAGGAACTGGGCCAGGATGTCGCGCCGCCGGGCCCCGACGGCCATCCTGAGGCCGATCTCGCGGGTCCGCTCAGTCACCGACACCAGCATGATGTTCATGATGCCGATGCCGCCGACGAGCAGCGACACCGAGGCGATGGCGGCGAGGAGCATGGTCAGGACGCGGGAGGACTCCTCCTGGGCCTGGAGGACCTCCGACAGATTCCGGAGCCAGAAGTCATCGTCCTGGTATGGCTGGAGGCGATGGCGCTGGCGCAGGAGGTCGCGGATTTGCTGCTCGGCCTCCTTCATATCACCGCCCTCCTTGACCTTGATAGAGATCGCCCCCACGGAGCGGGCGTTGGCCTGGCTCACTCCCAAAACCTTCTTCTTGGCGGTGGAGAGGGGGATCAGGATCGTATCGTCCTGGTCCTGGCCCCACGTGTTCTGGCCCTTCCGGTCGAGGACGCCGATGACGGTGAAGGGGACCTTGCGGATCCTGATGACCTGGCCGAGCGGATCGGCATCGGCGAAGAGGTTCTGGACCACCGTCTGGCCCAGCAGCGCCACCTTGGTGGCCCCGTCCACGTCCTCCTGGGCGAAGGGCTTGCCCGCCACCACCGCCCACTCCCGCGCCTCGAAGTACTCCGGTGTGACCCCCTGGAGGATGGTGGACCAGTTGAGGTTGCCATAGACGACCTGACCGCTGCCGCGCATGGACGGCGCGGCCGCCTGGACGTCCGGGACCTCACGCATGACGGCCCAGGCGTCTTCCTCGGTGATGGTGAGCTGGGTGCCGTGGCCCAGGCGCACGCCGCCCGACGTCGTGGTCCCGGAGAGCACGATGATGAGGTTGGAGCCGAGGCTCTGGATCTGCTCGGCCACGCGGGACTGGGCGCCGGCGCCGACCGCGACCATGGCGATCACCGCCCCCACGCCGATGATGATGCCGAGCATGGTGAGGGCCGTCCGCAGGGCGTTGACCCGCAGGGCCCGCAGCGCGATCCGGGCGCCGAACACGAACTTCACGTGTCCTCCTCGTCCTCGGCGGGGAGGGACGCCAGCAGGACCCGGGCCTCTCTCGGCGCCGGGACGGGCTCGTCCTTGATCACCCGGCCGTCCCGGAAAGTCAGGGCCCGGCCGGCGTACGCGGCGATGTCGGCCTCGTGGGTGACCAGCACGATGGTGATCCCGTTCCGGTTCAGCCCCTGGAAGAGCGCCATGATCTCGACGCTGGTCCGCGTGTCCAGGTTGCCGGTGGGCTCGTCGGCCAGGATCAACGCCGGCTCGTTAATCAGGGCGCGCGCGATGGCCACCCGCTGCTGCTGCCCGCCGGAGAGCTGGGCGGGGAGGTGATGCGCGCGGTCGGCCAGCCCCACGGCCTCGAGGCGGGCCCGGGCCCTGGGCCGGCGCTCCCGGGGCGCCGCCCCGTTATAGAGGAGGGGCAACTCCACGTTCTCGAGGGCGCTCATCCGGGGCAGGAGGTTGAACGTCTGAAAGACGAAGCCGATCTTTTTATTGCGGATGCGAGCAAGCCGGTCACCGCTGAGGTTGGAGATGTCCTCCCCCTCGAAGAGGTACCGCCCGGCGGTCGGGGTGTCGAGGCACCCCAGGAGGTTCATGAAGGTGGACTTGCCCGAGCCCGAGGGGCCCATGACCGCTACGAACTCGCCCGCGTGGATCGTCACCGACACGCCGCGGAGCGCGTGAACCCGGTGGGATCCCATGCGGTAGTCCTTGACGATTCCCTGGGTCTCGATGAGGACCGTGGCCATGGGCTCAGAGCCTCAGCCGCGGGGCCCCGGCGGGGGCCGTGGCCGGCCGCTCGGTGGATCCCACGATGACTTCCTGCCCCTCGGCGACCGCCCCGTCGAGCACCTCGGTGAAGTTTCCGTCGCTGATGCCGAGCTGAAGATTGACGGACTGGGGCTTCCCGTCCGGCCCCACCACCCAGACCCGCCCCGCCGGCCCCCGGCCCTGAGCCGTCGGGGCCGCGAGCCCGCCTCCCGGGCGTCCCTGAGGCCCGCCCCGAGCGGGGCCGTCGGCCTGAACGCCCTGAGGGCGGAAGCGCAGTGCGGCGTTGGGCACCTTCAGGACGGAGGGCTTCTGATCCACCACGATCCTCACGTTGGCCGTCATCCCCGGTAGGAGCTTGAGATCCGGATTCTGGACGCCGACCACCACGTTGTAGGTGACCACGTTCTGCACGACCTGGGGGGCCTTCCGGATCTGGACGACCTGGCCGGAGAAGGGCCGGGCCGGGAAGGCGTCCACCGTGAACGTGACGCGGTCGCCGACCCGAATCCGGCCGATGTCGGCCTCGTCCACGTTGGTATCCACCTGCATCTGGGTCAGGTCCTGGGCGATGGTGAAGAGCGTGGGCGCCTGGAGGCTGGCGGCCACCGTCTGCCCCACGTCCACGTTACGGGAGACGACGGTCCCATCCACCGGCGCGCGGATCAGGGTGTGGTCCAGGTCCACCAGCGCCTGGTCGAGCGCGGCCTTCTTTAGCTTGACCTGGGCCTGGGCGGCCTTGAGCTGGGCCTCGGCCACCTGGAACTGGGCCTCGGCCACCTTGATCTGAGAGGCCAGCGCCCGCTCCTGCGCCTGGGCCGACTCCAGCTGGGCCGCGGCGGAGTCGTGGTTGGCCTGGGAGGTGTCCTTGTCGCTCTGGGAGATGAGCTCCTTCTTGAGGAGCTCGGTCTTGCGATCCAGGTCGCGCTTGGCCTCGAGGAGGGCCACCCGCGCCTTCGCCGTCTGGGCGTGGGCGCCGGCCAGCGCCGCCCTGGCGTTCTCCACTTCCGCGCGCGCCCGTTCCAGGTTGGCCGTCTGGTTCAGCACCACCGCCTGCGCATTTTCCAAATCTGCCTTCGCCTGGTTGACTTTGGCCTCGAAGATATCCTGGTCGATGCGCGCGATCAGCTGGCCCTTCTTGACCTGCGAGTTGAAGTCGGCCAAGAGCTCCTTGATCTGCCCGGACACCTGGGAGCCGACCTGGACGGTGATGACCGCGTTGAGGTTGCCCGTGGCCGACACGGTGGCGACCAGCGAACCCTTCTCCACCCGGGCGAACCGGTACTTCGGGGTCCCGCCGCGCCCCTGGGCGTAGAACCAGAGGCCGGTGGCTCCGGCCGCGACGAGAACGATGATGAAGAAACTGAGAAGGCGACGCCTCATGCCGGAGACAATTGTATCCCCCTTCCGTCGAGGCGGCTACCGCCGGCCGAGGGAGCGTTCCAGGCGCGACACCGCGATGCGGTAGTCGGTCAGCGCGTTGGCTTCCCTGGACTGGGCCTGCGTCAGCTCCAACTGGGCGTCGGTCAGCTCGATGATCGTCCCGACCCCGGCGTCGAAGCGTCCCTGGGCGAGCCTGAAGTTCTCCTGGGCCGACTCCACGGCCTTCTTCGCCGCCTGGATCCGCTCCTCGCCTTCGATCACGTTGAGGTAGGCCTGCTCCACCTCTTTCCAGATGGCAAGCTCCTGGACGCGCACGCGGGCCTGGGCCGCTTCCAGGCTGGCCTTGGCCTCTTTGTACTTGGCGATCTTGTTCCCCCCGTCGAAGATCGACCAGTTGAGCGTGACCCCCAGCTCCCAGATCTCGTTCATGTCCGCGCGGTTCGCGCCGTACCACGCGTTGCTCGTGACGTCGGGGAAGAAGTTCCTGAAGTTCTGTCGCACGCTGGCCTCGGCCGCCTCCACCCGCGCCTTGATCTGCCGGTACTCCGGCCGGCGCTGGAGGGCTTCGGCGAGGAGCCGGGATTCGTCCACGGGAAACGCCTCGTAGGTCAGGATGTCCTGGACCTCAGTGGGGGCGGTGGCGCTGATGCCCATGGCGGTGTTGAGCGCCACCCGCGCCAGGCGCACGGCGTTCCTGGCCTGGATGAGCGTCAACTGGGAGTTGGCCAGGTCCACCTCGGCCCGGGTCACGTCGAACTTGGGCCGCGTCCCGACTTCGAAGAACCCCTTGGCGCTTCTCAGGTTTAACTCGGCCCGCGCCACCGCTTCCTGGTTCACCACCACGAGGCGCTTGCCGAAGAGGAGGTTGAAGTAGGACTCCTTGACCAGGAGCACGGTGTCGTTCCGATCGATCTCCACATCCTCCTTCGAGGACTCGGCGTTGGCCTTTTCCCTGTCGGTGGCCGCAAAGGTCTTGCCGAAATCGAAGAGGAGCTGGGAGAGCGTCACTTTCGCCGTCGTGGTGGTGCCCCAGGAGGTGATGGTGGGGCCGGTGCGGCCGGTCGTCGCGCTCGTCTCACCGACTTTCGCGGTCTGGTCGCGCAAAGCGTTCCAGGAGCCCCCGATCTGCGGCAGAAGGCCGGAAAACGCCTGGTCCACCCGCTGGCGGGCCGCGGCGTAATCCCCCAGCCGCGCCTGGATGCTCGGTTGATTTTCCAGGGCGATGTCGATCGCTTCCTGGAGGCTCAGGATCCGCCCGGCCACGGGGGAGGGGGGTGCCTGCGCCGGGCGGGCTCCCTGCGCCAGGGTTTCCGGTGGGACTAACCAGGCCGCCAGGCCCAGGGTCAGAGACATTGCCACCAGTCGCGTCAGACGGGCTCCGCTCATCGCAAATCTCCTTCTCCTGGAGGGCGTCCCAGTAGCTAGGGCCTATTATTCTACCGGTGCCCGTGACGCCAAAAGTAGGAAAAAGATGCTACTGATCGCGACCGAGCAGGCTCCGCATTTCGGACCGCAGATCCTTCAACTTATGCCGGATCTGTTCCGCCCTGGCCAACTGCTCCGGCGTCAGCACCGCGCGAATCTCCAGGGCCACTTGAAGCGCCTCCTGGGTGAGCTGGACGCGGAGCTGCCCGATCTGCTGCACGAGGGGCGCGACGTCGTCGGCCTGGAGAGGGCCCGGCGCGTAGAGCTTCTCTCCCAGCTGCTCGTGCGCGCTTCGGAGCTGGGCCAGGAGGGCACGAAACTGGGCCTGATGGGCTCCAACGATCTGCTTCACCTGGGCCTGCTGGGCCTCCGTGAGGCCTACCCCCTTCACGACGAGGGGCAAGCTCATCGAGAGGCCACTTCCGTGGCCCCTCCCCCCCTGCCATCCGAACCCGCCGCCTTGCTGGGCGAACGCCGGGCCCGCCCAGAGCCCCGCCGCCAGTATCCCCGCCACCACCGCCGCCCACCCTAACCTGCTCCCCAGACTCGCCTTCCGCTTGCTCATCGCCCATCCTCCCTTCCGTTAGGCCATTCCGCCTCACCCCCGCCGGGCTCGTCGGCGTCGTCCGACGGGAGGGCGAGCACGGCACCGAACGCGTTTCCCTCCTCGCCGGTGGATGAGAGCACCATGGAGACCTGCTCCAGGAAAGCCAGGGTTTCGGCGGGCTCATGGTCGGGCTTCGGCTGGACCCAGACGATCGACTCGCGCCAGAGCCAGGCCTCCACCCCGGCGAACAGGAGGACGGCGGCCAGCCCCGCGGCCACCGCGACCCCGCGCCTCCGGGCCCCCGCACGATGTCGGACCGCCGCGACCGGCGGGGCCTCCCGGAGCGCCTGCTCGACCGCCTGCAGATCTCGGGTCAGGCGCTGGAGGCGCCCGGCGCACCGAAGGCACGTCCGGAGGTGGGGCTCCTTCGACGCGTCGCCCTCCCCGTAGTACGCCTGCAGCAGCCGTCGGTCGGACACACATCGGCTCATGAACCCCCTCCCAGCGCCCCCCGCAGGCGCCGAACGGCCCGAAAGAGATGACGCTTGACGCTTCCCGAGCTCAGCGCCAGGGCCTCGGCGGCCGCCTCGGTAGACCACCCCTCGAGATGCCGGAGCACGAATACCTCTCGCTGACGCGGGGGAAGCCGCTGAAAAGCGCGCCAGATCCGCTCGCGCGCCTCCCCCTGGAGCGCCGCCCGCTCCGGCGTCGGTTCGCCGTCGACGAGATCGATCTCCTCGATCGCGCGAGGTCCGGCCCGCCAGCGCCGCCACCACCCGGAGCGCCGCCGGTCGTGGCAGGCGTTGAGGCTGACCCGCGTGAGCCAGGCGGCCCACTCGGTGGTCGAGTCGGGTCCCTGGAAGCGCTGCGCCAGCCTCAGGAAGACCTCTTGAGCCACTTCCTGTGCTTCCTGGGAATCGTCCAGAAGGAGGCGGCAGAGGCGCACCACCCGGGCCCAATGCTGCCTGTACAGGGCCTCGTACTGTGCGTGCCAGGGCGGGACAGCGGTCAAGGTCCCCATCCGTTCGTTCCGCTCATCCCAATAGACGAATCCCCCCCGGGTTCGGTTGACAGGGGATTCATTTCAGGGAGGCTTGTGATTGTATTCACCGGAACGAGACGCCTGCCACTTTTTTTCTTGACCGGTCCCAAATATGGTGTGGTAGGCTCTGGCTCACCACACAATATAGTGTGCGCAGATGATGCTGAACGTCAGCGAACCAATCCTCAGATGCCGCCCCGGGGCGGGCCCCGCCCCCCGATCAATAGCAGCGGTCGCCGCCTAACCCACGGGATCCCTTAAGGAGGAGTCGTATGCTGTCTGACACGCGGCCGTCGAAAGTCGGAAAGTGGACCGAGCCCGCCCTCCGGGTCCTCCGGGAGCGCTATCTCACCCGTAAGGGTGGGGAGGTGCAGGAAACCCCGGAGGAGATGTGCTGGCGGGTGGCCCTGTCCATCGCCCGGGCGGAGGAGCGCTACGGGCGGAGCCGGGCGGCGATGCAGGAGGTCGCCGCGGCCTTCTACGACTTGATGGTGGACGGCTACTTCCTCCCCAATTCGCCCACGCTCATGAACGCCGGGAAGGGCAACCAGCTCCAGTACTCGGCGTGCTACGTGCTTCCCGTCGGCGACTCCATGGAGGAGATCTTCGACGCGGTGAAGGCAGCCGCTATAATCCATAAAAGTGGAGGGGGGTGTATCGCGGGAGATGCACGAGTCTGGACGACATTCTGCGGACTCGAGCCCATCGAGGTGCTCGTCAACCGGGCGATCTCCGACGGCCGAACTGGTGAGCAGTCTGGCGCCGGCGAGGTCTTCGATGTGACCGATCTGAACATCTCCACGGTCTCGATGAACCCCTCAACCGGCGAGACCGGTCTTCGCCGCGTCACTCACGTTTGGCGATTCGACGTCCCGGCCGAGCTGCAACTGTTGGTGGAGACCCACCAGGCCACGCAGATCCAGACGAGCGCCTGGCACCCCTTCATGGTCGTGAGACCGGAGGGCCTCGCGGTGGTGCGAGCGGACGAACTGGCGCCGGGCGACATCATCCTGGGTCCCGATCGTCCTGACGACTACTGGCCATACGAAACGTACCAGCGCGCAGGGGGCCTTGTCGTCGACGAATCCATGGGGTGGCTCGTGGGTTTCACCCTCGGTGATGGGTCGTTCGGGTACGTTCCATCGCTCCGCCAGTACCGGCTCCGCTGGTTCGCGGGTGAGCGCGACGTGCTCGACAAGGTTCGCGCGGTCCTGGCCAAGCACGGTATCGGGGTCGCCGTCCAACGGGACAGGCGAGGTCTCCTCAGCGTCGCGACCCTCACTCAGCGCTTTGTGCTCGACATGCTCGAGGCCTGCGGGCTCGAGAAGATCGGCCCGAAGGAAGACCGGGTTCGCATTCCTGAGATCATCGCCAAGTCGCCACTATCGGTGGTCCGCGCCTTCCTCGCGGGCCTCCTCGACAGCGACGGATACGTCGCCGCCGATGGCAGCCCCTCCTATTCAACGGTGGGTCGGGAGATGGCAGAGGACCTCGCGGGGTTGATGAGCCTCCTAGGCTACCAGCCCTCGATGACGGTGAAATCGCCCCGCGGCAAGGGCAAGCGGGCCGTCTACGCTGTGCAGCTTTGCACGCTTCCGCAGGTCAACAACCTTCGCGTCGACATCGCGCCCTATGCCGCGAGCGAGCACAGGATCGCCCGTCTCGTTTCGAGGAGCCGAAAGCAGACGGCGCTGCGGCTACCTTTCCGCCCGTGGCGTGATCGCCTGAGGAGCCTCGGTCTCGTCGGCTCTCCACGCCGGGGCGTTGGCCGATGCAGCCAGGAGCTGAATCGGTGGTCCTGCAACCCGTACCGACGATGCCGGCGCGACGACCTGCTCGCGATCGCCGACGCCGTCGCGTCGCGTGATAGCCACCTCGCGCAACTACTGCGACGCGTGGGGACCCGCGGTATGGAGGTTGCGACCGTCCGCCGCGCGCCAGAGCCGAAGCCGTTCTACGACCTCTCCGTCGAGGGGTGGAACACCTACGCCGCAGGCACTCACGGCATGGCGTTTGTGCACAACACCGGGTTCGCCTTCTCCCGCCTGCGCCCCAAGGACGACATTGTCGCCTCCACAGGTGGCAAGGCCTCGGGTCCCGTCTCCTTCCTCCGCGTCTTCAACGGCGCAACCGAAGCGGTGAAGCAGGGCGGCACGCGCCGGGGCGCCAACATGGGGATCCTGAAGGTGGACCACCCGGACATCCTCGAATTCATCGAGTGCAAGCTGGAGGGAGGGATCACCAACTTCAACATCTCGGTGGCCGCCACCGACCGCTTCATGGACGCCCTCGAGAAGGGCGAGGACTACGAGCTGATCAACCCTCATACCGGCGCCGTGACGGGAAAGCTTTCGGCGCGCGAGGTGTTCGAGCGGATCGTCCGCGCGGCCTGGCGCACCGGCGACCCGGGGATGGTGTTCATCGACCGGATCAACCGGAGCCCCGCCAACCCGACGCCTGAAGTCGGGATGGTGGAGGCGACGAATCCATGCGTCACTGGCGATACTTTGGTGGCCACTCCGGAGGGATCGCGTCGGGTGGACACCATCCAGCCCGGCGATTTCATTCTGACCGTCAAAGGCCCTCGCCCCGTCGCGAGGGTGGAAACGTACCACGAAACTCCGGTCTTTCGTGTCGGATTCTCAGACGGGGGAAGGCTGCGAGCGACTGCCGGTCATCAGTTCTACGTCTATCGCGAGGAGGCAGGATATCGACCGATCCGGCTGGATCGGTGTCGTCCAGGCGACGAAGTGCAGACGCTCCACGCAGGAGTTTCTGGCGCGGCTAAGATTCTGAGCGTTGAGCCAGCCGGCGTGGAAACCACGTACGACTTGTACGAATCGGAAACAGATACTTGGATCACCGAAGGCTATGTAAGCCGTGGCTGCGGTGAACAACCTCTCTTACCGAACGAAGCGTGTAACCTAGGTAGCCTCAACGTCTCCAAGTTCGCCCGGCGGGCCGACAACGACGAGTGGAGCATCGACTGGGAGGACCTGGAGCGGGTGGTGCGGCTGTCGGTGCGCTTCCTGGACGACGTGATCGAGATGAACCCGTACCCGCTGCCCGTGATCGATGCCACCGTCAAGTCCAACCGGCGGATCGGCCTGGGGATCATGGGCTGGGCCGACCTCCTCTTCATCATGGGCATCGCCTACGACAGCCCGGAGGCGCTGGACCTGGCCGAGCAGATCATGTCCTTCGTGAAGGAGCAGGCCCACGACCAGTCGGCGCGGCTCGCCGAGGAGCGCGGTCCGTTCCCCAACTGGTCGCGCTCCATCTACAAGGACGGGCGCCCCATGCGCAACTCCACGGTCACGACGATCGCCCCCACCGGGACGATCTCCATGATCGCGGGCTGCTCCTCGGGCATCGAGCCGATCTTCGCCCTGGCCTTCGAGCACCGGGTGAAGCAGCCCGACGGCGAGCGCGTGCTCCCCTTCGTGAACGAGGTCTTCGACAGGCTCGCCCGGGAACAGGGCTTCTATTCCGAGGCCCTGATGCAGGAGGTGCTCAAGCGCGGCTCGCTCCACGGGATCCCCGGTGTGCCGGAGCCGGCGCAGGGCGTCTTCAAGACCTCCCACGAGATCCCCTACGAGTGGCACGTGCGCCATCAGGCCGCCTTCCAGAAACACACGGACAACGGGGTCTCCAAGACGATCAACCTGCCCAACCTGGCCACCGAGGAGGATGTCGCCAGCGCCTACCTCCTGGCCTGGAAGATGGGCTGCCTCGGCATTACCGTTTTCCGCGACGGGTGTAAGGGCGAGCAGGTGCTGAACGTCGGGGTGGGGGCGAAGGCCAGGAAGGAGGAGGTCCCGGCTGTGACCACGGGGCCGGCGGTGATCAAGCCGCGGCCCCACAGCCTTCACGGCCTCACGTACCGCATGGAGACGCCCATCGGCACCGCGTTCATCACGGTGAACGAGACCGGGGACGGGGAGCCGTTCGAGGTGTTCGTCCAGGTCGGCAAGGGCGGCTCCGACACCATGGCGGTGGCCGAGGCCCTCGGCCGGCTCATCTCCCTCATCCTCCGCCTGCCCTCGCCGTTCTCGGCCAAGCGCCGGATGGAGGAAGTCATCAACCAGCTCTCCCGCATCGGCGGCGGCCAGCCGACCGGCTTCGGGCCCGCCAAGGTCCTGTCGCTTCCGGATGCGCTGGCGCGCACCCTCGCGGAGTATCTCGGCCAGGTAAGGCCGGACGCCGCGGACGGAGGCAACGGGTCCGGGCCGCACCGGATCGGGGACCTCTGCAAGGAGTGCGGCCAGGCCACCTTCATCTATGAAGAGGGGTGCAAGAAGTGCCTGTCCTGCGGCTACAACGAGTGCTGAGCCCCTGAGGGGGCGGGCTCCGGCGGGGGCGGTTATCCGCCTCCGTTGTTCTTTCAACAGGAGGGAGCGATGGAGATCCTGCGAACGCTGATCATCCTCTGCATGCTGCTGGCCGGCGTGTCCTTCGTGGTGGGTCTCGCTTACATGGCGGGGATGATCAGCACGATCTATCGCGTCACGCCCGGCGGCTGGCTCAACGGGGCCCAGACACTGCTCCTCTTCGCCATCGCGCTCTACTGCTACGGCCGCTCCCTCCGCTGGTAGCCGTGCCGATAACCGTCGCATCCCGGCGTTCTCGGTCGTCGGCGGTCCTCAACGTACAACCGCGTACGCCTCCGGCCGCCTCCTCCCTCGGGCCTTGGGCTGCTCGGTTCTCGGCCCGGCACGCGGGCGCGGTCTGCTAGGATACGGCCGTGTTCGCCGGCGGCAGCTACGCGGAAGTCGGGCGCTGGCTCCTCGGGTTCGTCAACTCCCACGCCAAGCGCGAGAGCCCGCGCGTCGAGGCGAGCGTGGAGGCCGGGGACGAGCGGGCCGGGAAGGCCTTCGGCGTGAGGCTCCGCCTCGGCGAGGAATACGAGCCGCCCCTCGCCGAGCCCGCCATCGAGCTCTCCTTCGACGAGGTCGCGTCGGGCAAGGGCAGCCTCGCGTGGTGCCAGAGCCAGGCAGCGCGCCTGAGGGGCCGGGCCCGCCGGCTCCTCGAGACCGAGGCCGCCGCGGCAGCCGGTCGCACCCGCTGAGAAGGCCGTGAGGCCCGGCCTTCGCTGGTACGCCGCGGGAGACGTCAACGCCTTCTTCGGTCTCGCCCTCGACAACCTCACCCAGCTCGTCATCCTGTCCTCGCTCCTGATCGGGCTCTTCAAGTTCCCCGCCGACCTCGTGCTCTTCCGGATGATCCCCGGCACGGCCCTGGGGGTGCTCGTCGGCGACTTGGCGTACACGTGGCTCGCTTGGAGGCTCGCGCGGCGGACGGGCAGGGAGGACGTCACCGCGATGCCCTTCGGCATCGACACGCCGTCCCTGTTCGGGATCGTGTTCGGCGTCCTGGGCCCGGTCATGCTGCTGACGGGGGACCCGCAGCTGGCGTGGCAGGTGGGGATGGGCGTGACGGTGGCGATGGGGGTCGCCAAGCTCGTCCTGTCCTTCGCGGGCGACTGGGCGCGACGGGTGGTGCCCCGCGCCGCGCTCCTGGGCTCCATCGCCGGCGTGGCGATCCTCCTCATCGCCTTTCTCCCGGCCCTGAAGATCTTCGCCGATCCGCTGGTCGGGCTGGTGTCCCTCGTCGTCCTCTTGGTCGCCCTGGTGGGAAAGCGGCGCCTGCCGTGGGGGCTCCCGGGGGCGTTTGCTGCGGTGGCGATCGGTGCGGCGATTTTCTGGGGGCGGGAAGGCCTCGGGCTCGCGGGACCCGGCCGGCCCGTCGTGGGAATCCCCACGCCCGCCCTGGTGCTGCCGTTCCCCACCCTCGCGTGGCTGGGCGCGCTCGAGGTCACGCTGCCGTACCTGGCGGTGGCGCTCCCGTTCGCCCTGGCCACCATCATCGGGGGAATCGACAACACCGAGTCCGCCGTGGCCGCCGGCGACGAGTACCGGACCCGCGACATCCTGCTCACCGAAGCGGGGGCCACGCTCCTCGCGGGGCTGGCGGGCGGGGTGATCCAGAACACCCCGTACATCGGCCACCCTGCCTACAAGGCCATGGGAGCGCGGGCCGGCTACACGCTGGCCACGGGCCTCGTTGTGGGCGTCGGGGCCATGGTCGGCGTGGTATCGCTGCTCGTCGGGCTCCTGCCCGAGGCCGCGGTGGCCCCCATCCTGGTCTTCATCGGCCTCGAAATCACCGCCCAGGCGTTCGTGGCGAGCCCGCCGCGCCACGCGCCGGCGGTGGCCGTCAGCTTTCTCCCCGCCGTCGCCGCGCTGCTCCTCATCCAGGAGGCCTCGCTCCTCGGGGCCGTCGGAAAAGCCTTCGCCGATCTGGGAGGGGAGGCGAAGGCCGGCTACCAGACGCTCCTCGTCCTCGGAAACGGTTTCATCCTGACCGCCCTCCTCTGGGGGTCCGCCGTCGCGCTCATCATCGACCGCCGGCTCCGGCTGGCGGGGGTGGTGTTCGCCGTCGCGAGCGCGGCGACGCTCTTCGGGATCATCCACTCGCCCCTGCCGAACGGGGCGCTCTTCTGGGCCTGGAGCGCCCCGTCCGCCATCCCGGCGGCGCTGGCGGGATCCTACGGCGCGGTGGCCGCGCTCCTCTGGCTCCTGGGCGACACGTCGGCCTGACCGTTCTTGACACAGCACCTCCGGCCCGCCTATAGTCACGCCGACTGTGTCCGTCGCAAGTGGAGGGCCAGCCCATGAACATTGCAGGCCTCCTCGCCAAAAAGAGCGGAGCACCGATCACCATCCGCCCCGAGCAAACGGTCAGGGACGCCCTGGTGCTCCTGGCCAAGCACAACATCGGTGCCCTCGTCATCGTCAACGCGGCCGGCATGCCCGTCGGGATCGTCTCCGAGCGCGATATCGTGCGCGAGGCCGCCCGGAACGAGCAGGTGTTCGGGCGCGCCATGAGCGAGATCATGACTCGGGACGTCATCACGGGGGTGCCGGAAGACGATCTGGCGTCCGTCGCCAACCTCATGACCGAAAAGCGGATCCGTCACCTGCCCGTGGTGACCGGCGGGAAACTCATCGGGATCATCTCCATCGGGGACGTGGTGAAGGCTCAGCGCGACAAGTATCAGGGTGAGGCGGAAACCCTGGAGACGCAGATCCTGGCCGACACAGCGTGATGTCCCGTCCCGGCACTCCCGGCTCGCCGCTCCGCATCGCCATCATCGGATCCGGCCCGGCGGCGTTCTACACGGCGGACCATCTCCTCAGGCGCGAGGGCCTGGTCGTCGAGGTCGACATGATCGAGCGACTGCCGACGCCGTTCGGCCTGGTGCGCGGCGGCGTGGCCCCCGACCACCAGAAGATCAAGTCCGTGACCGCGACCTTCGACAAGGTCGCCGCCGATCCGCGCTTCCGGTTCTACGGCAACGTCGAATTCGGCAAGGACGTCACGCTGGCGGACCTGCGGGAGCACTACCACCAGATCGTCTACGCGACCGGCTCCCAGACCGACCGGCGAATGGGGATCCCGGGAGAAGACCTCCGGGGGAGCCATCCGGCCACCGAGTTCGTCGCCTGGTACAACGGCCATCCCGACTTCCAGGACCTGGAGTTCGATCTCCAGCAGGAGCGCGTGGCGGTAGTCGGCGTCGGCAACGTCGCGGTGGACGTGGCCCGCATCCTGTGCCGCACGCCTGAGGAGCTGGCGACCACCGATATCGGCGACCGGGCGCTGGAGTCGCTCCGGCAGAGCCGCGTCAAGGAAGTGTACATGCTGGGACGCCGCGGCCCGGCCCAGGCCGCCTTCACGAACCCAGAGATCAAGGAGCTGGGGGAGCTGGCCGGCGCCGACATCGTCGTCCTCCCGGAGGAGGTCCAGCTGGACGAGCTGACCCGGGCGGCGCTCGCACGGAGCCAGGACCGGGCGGCGCACAAGAAGGTGGAGATTCTCCAGGAATACGCGCAGCGCAAGCCGAGCGGGAAGGGCCGGAGGCTGATCCTCCGCTTCCTGGTCTCCCCCGTCGAGCTCATCGGCAACGCGGCGGGCCAGGTGGTAGGGTTGCGCCTGGTGAAGAACGAGCTCCAGGCCACCCCGGCCGGAACGCTCCAGCCGAAGCCGACCGGCAAGTTCGAAGCGCTGCCGGTGGGCCTGGTCTTCCGCTCGGTCGGCTACAGAGGTGTCCCCCTGCCGGGCGTCCCCTTCAACGAGGACTGGGGCGTCATCCTGAACCACAAGGGGCGGATCCTCGATCCGAACAGCAAGCGGCCCGTCGCGGGCGAGTACGCCGCCGGCTGGATCAAACGCGGGCCGACGGGGGTTATCGGCACCAACAAGCCCGACGCCGTCGAGACCGTGCTCTCGATGCTCGAAGACCTGGCCCAGGGGGCGGCCCTCACTCCCGCGCACCCCGAGGCGGCGGCCGCGGAAGCGCTGCTCCGCCAGCGCCAGCCGAACTACGTGTCCTACGCGGACTGGCGGCGGCTCGACGCGCTGGAGGTGGCCCGGGGGCGCGCGGCGGGACGGCCGCGCGTCAAGTTCACCCGCGTGGAGGAGATGCTTGCCGCCCTCGGCCGCGGCTGAGAAACCACTTGACCGTCGCCGACGGGCGCGGTTAAATACGCCCGCCCCTTCGTCGCGGCGTGTGAATGAGGGGCCGGCCTCTTACGTCGAATCGATGGAAGGTAGAGATCAATCTAGAGGAGGAGACATGAGCGCGCGCTGGTTCGGATTCACGGTGGGAGTCGTGGCGGTGGTGGCCGTCTTCGCGCTGGGCGCCGGCGTCTGGGCCCAGGGCAAGTGGGCCGCCCCGCCCGAAGCGAAGAACGTGAAGAATCCCGTCGCCAAGTCGGACAAGGTGATCGCCGACGCCAAGAAAATCGCCGAGGCCAACTGCGTGGCCTGCCACGGCGCCAAGGGAGGGGGGGACGGCCCCGCCGCCGCCGCCCTGCCCGTCAAGCCCGCCAACTGGATGGCGGCGGCCGTCCAGGGGGAGAGCGACGGGGAAATCTTCTGGAAGATCTCGAACGGCCGCGGCCCCATGCCGCCCTGGAAGCATCTCGCGGAGAAGGACCGCTGGGGCCTGGTCCACTACATCCGGACCTTGAAGAAGTAGTCGCAGGGGGCGTGTCGTCGGGCTTGACTTGCCCTCTCAGCCCCTTCTATAATTCCTCGCCTCTTCCCCTGCGTCGGCTCTGCCGTCCGCGACTCGAGCCCCGCAGAAGAGAACCCTTCCGCGGACGATGCAGCCCGGGCCCCGGGGTCCGGAAGGATCCGGAATGGACCAGCCGCAGCAGGACTCGCCGGACAATCGCGTGTCCAATTCCTTCGCTGAGATCACCCGCGCGCTCGACTCGCTCAGCCAGCGCCTCGAGCAGCTCGAGCGACCCGGGCTGTCCCACGCGTCCGCCGGCCCCGAAACGGCGGCCGAGGCCCGCGGTCAGAACGTCGGGGAGCCGCTGGGCGAAGGCCGGCAGCGGGCCCTGGCTCACTTCCAGGAGATCGCCTCCATCCCGTCCACCAGCCTGGACGCCAACGAACTGTTCGGCCTGGCCATGGACCGCATCACCCGCCTCCTGATGGTCGATCGCACGGTTCTGTTCCTGCTGGACCCCGACCAGGGACGACTCTACCCTCGGACCTCCCGGGGATTCCGCCGGGACGACCTCACCGAGTTCTCCCTGGTCCCGGGGGAGGGGCTCGTGGGCCGGGCCTTCCGGGAGGGCCGGCCGCTGGTCTACTCGACGCCCGTCGGCGGCACCCCGGCGGATCCGTTCATCGTCCGGTTTCCGGTCCGGGACGCCATCGCGCTGCCCATCCGCGCCGAGGGAGAGGTGGCGGGCGTCCTGTACGCCGGCCGGCGGGGCCGCCCGGCCCCCTTCACGGTGGACGAGGTTCAACTGCTGCTCTTCATCGCCGACCGGGTCGGAACGGCGCTCGTCCACCGGCGGCTCGTGGACAAGATCGCCGGCCAGGTGGACCGTCTCCGGGAGCTGGTGGCGGTGTCCGTGCGGGCCAGCCTCCGCTACAACATCGAGGAGGTCCTCTCCTCGGCCTGCGAGGCCGGGTGCCGCCTGCTCCGCGTGCGCTGCGCCGCCATCGTCCTGACGCGGCCGGACGGGGAGCTGGGCGCGCAGGGGAGCTACGGCTTTCCGGGCGAGGTCCTGGAGCAATGGCGCCCGCGGCGGGACGAAGGGCTGACGGCGGAGGCTTTCTCCAGCCAGCAGCCGGTGGTCTGCCCCGACCTCGCGGCCCGGCCCGGGGCGGAGGACCTGTTGCTCGCGGCGCTCGGCCTGCGCGCCCTCCTCCTCGTTCCCCTCCGGGCCCGCAACGGGGTCATCGGATGTCTCTATCTCGGAGACCGGGGCGTGAAGGCTTTCTCCGCCGACGAGGTCGAGGCGGCGCGGCTCCTGGCCGCGCTGGCGGCGATCGCCGTGGAGAACTCCCAGCTCTACGACGAGCTGCGGCGGGCGCACAAGGAGCTGGAAACGACCCTCGACCAGCTGGTTCAGAGCGAGAAGGCGCGGGCGCTGGGCGAGATGTCCGCGGGGATCGCCCATGAGTTCAACAACGTGCTGGCGATCATCGTGGGAAAGGCCCAGCTCATGCTCGAGCGCACGGAAGACCCGTCCTTCCGCGAGGACCTCGGCGTCATCGAGGAGGCCGCCTGGCGGGCGGCGGACACCGTGCGGCGCCTCCAGCGGTTCGCGCTGACGCGGATGGACGAGAAGCCCGCCCTGGTGGATCTGAACCGGCTCATCGACGACGCCGTCACCCTGACGCGTCCGCGCTGGAAGGACGAGGCCGAGGCGCGCGGCATCCGCGTCGAGGTGGTGACCGACCTCGAGGAGACGCCGCCGGTCCTCGGCGATCCGGCGGACCTCCGCGAGATGATGACCAACCTGATCCTGAACGCGCTGGACGCCATGCCCAACGGCGGCCGCCTCCTCTTCAGCACGCGCCGACGGCCCCACGCGGTGGAGCTCGTGGTGACCGACACCGGCGTCGGGATGCCGGAGGAGGTGCGCCGCCGGGTCTTCGAGCCGTTCTTCACCACCCGGTCGCCGCAGCGCGCCGGCCTCGGGCTCTCGGTGGTCCACGGCATCGTCGCCCGCCACCGCGGCAGCATCGAGATCGAGAGCGAGGAGGGGCGCGGCACGACCGTGCGGATCTCCCTGCCGACCGCCGCGGCCGGACCCGCCGCCGCGCCGAGCGCCCCGCCGCGCGTCGAGACCCCCGCCGCGGCCGCGACGATCCTGGTCGTTGAAGACGAGGACCGCCTCAGGCGGATGCTCGTCGATATCCTGAGCAAAGCGGGGCACACGGTGGAAGGGGCCCAGGACGGCCTCGACGGCCTCGCCCGCTTCCAGGGCGGCCGCTTCGATCTCGTGATCACCGACCTGTCGATGCCCGAGTGCTCCGGGCTCGAGGTGGCCCGCGGGGTGAAGCAGATCAGCCCCGGCACCCCGGTCGTCCTCATCACCGGCTGGGGCGACCTGCTGGATCCCCTCCGCATCGAGGAAGCCGGCGTGGATCTGATGATCGTCAAGCCGTTCCGGGTCGACCGGGTCCTGACAGTGGTCGGCGACGCCCTGAAGCTCGGCCGCCCCCACGGTCGCTGACATTCGTCGACTCGCCGCAATTGATCTCGGCTCCAATACCGTGCGCTTGCTCGTGGTCGAGGTGTGCGTCACGGGGCAGCGCCGCGCGCTCTACGAGACCCAGGCCATTACCCGCCTCGGCGAGGGGCTCGCCGCCACCGGCCGGCTGAGCGAGGCCGCCATGACCCGCACCATCGCCGCGGTGGCCGACTTCTGCCGGAGCGCCGAGGCCCGGGGCACCCACGAGATCCTCATCGTCGCCACCAGCGCGGTCCGCGACGCCCTGAACCGCCAGGCCTTCGTGGATCGCGTGCAGCGCGCGGCCGGGCACGCCGTGGAGATCGTGACGGGGGAGGAGGAGGCCCGCCTCGCGCTCCTCGGGGTGCTCGAGGGGCTTCCGGGCCTGGCCGGCACCTTCGTGCTGTTCGACATCGGGGGAGGGAGCACGGAGTTCATCCTGGCGCGCGCGCGCCGGGTCGCCGCCGCGTTCAGCCTGCCCCTCGGGGTCGTCCCCCTCGCGGAGCGCTACGGGACCGACGGGCCGCTGGACTGGTCCCGGTACGCCCACATGGAACGGGAGATCCGCTCGGGGCTGGCCGGCGGCCTCGCGGCGTTCGCCGCAGGGTCGCGACCCGATTCCCTCGTGGGCACGGCGGGCACCGTGACGACCCTCGCCGCGCTCGACCAGGAGCTTCAGGCGTACGATCCCGCGCGGGTCCAGGGGCACGTGCTCGAGCGCCCGCGCATCGAACGCCTCCTGAAGCGCCTGGGAGCGCTGTCGGCCGCCGCCCGCGCGACGCTGCCCTGCCTCGAGCCCGGCCGGGCCGACCTCATCATCCCCGGGATCGCGATCTGCCTCGCCGTCATGGACCGCTTCGGCGCGGCGGCCGTCAGCGTCAGCGACTCCGGGTTGCGCGAAGGCATCCTGATCCAGCACCTCTCCGGCGGCCCGCCTTGACCCGCTCCCCGCGCCGGTGTGCAATAGCAGGCGTTCACCCCGCGGCGATCGGCGGCTGATAGCTGAACGCGTATGCTCAGAGCGCTGCTCCTCTACCTGTCCAACACGCCCGGGCTGGGGCGGGCGATGGACCGCCTGCCGCTCTCCCGCCGCCTGGTCCGGCGGTTCGTCGCGGGCACAACGCCGGACGCCGCCTTCGCCGTCATCGAGCGGCTCCAGGGCGCGCGGCTGCTCTCCGCGGTCACGTATCTCGGGGAAAACGTGCTGACGGAGGCGGCGGCCAGGCGAGCCGCGGACGTCTACCTGGACCTCCTGGACGAGATCAAGCGGCGGGACCTCCACTGCGTCCCCTCCCTCAAGCTCACCCACCTGGGGCTCGACCGCTCGGAAACGCTCTGCCGCGAGAACCTCGAGCGCATCCTCGAGCGGGCCCAGGCCGGGGCCACGCTGAGTTGGATCGACATGGAGTCGTCCGCCTACACCGACCGAACCCTCGCGCTCTACGCCGCCGTGAGGCCGCGCTACCCCAGCGCGGCCTGCGTCATCCAGGCCTATCTCCGCCGGAGCGCGGACGACGTCCGGCGCCTGGTCGGCATGGGGGCCACGATCCGGCTCTGCAAGGGCGCCTACCGCGAGCCGCCGCGGCTGGCGTTCGTGTCGAAGCGCGAGGTGGACGAGAACTACGCGCGGCTCATGGACCTGCTCCTGGCGCCCGAGGCGATCGCAGCCGGGGCGTACCCGGCCTTCGCCACTCACGACGAGCGGCTGATCGCGCGGGCGGCTCGGCGGGCGCGCGAGCTCGGCGTCCCGCCCGAGAAGTTCGAGATCCAGATGCTGTACGGAATCCGCCACGACCTCCACGCCCCGATCCGGGACCAGGGGCTCCGGCTCAGGGTCCTGGTCCCGTTCGGGGAGGAGTGGTACGGCTACTTCGTCCGGCGGCTGGCCGAGCGGCCCGCCAACCTCCTCTTCCTCCTCAAGAACCTCGTGCGCGGATGACGTCCGAGATCCGTTGGAGGCCAGTCCTGGGGGCCCGGCGGGGGGCCTCCTCCGCCCGGAGCGGATGACCATGTTCAGGCGCGTGCTGTCGGTGCTGGACTACCACACCGAGGGCGAGCCCATGCGCATCGTGACGGGCGGGGCGCCGCCCATTCCCGGCGCCACGCTCCTCGCCAAGAGCGATCACGTGGATCGCGCGCTCAGAGACCTCCTCGGCTTCGTCCTCTACGAGCCCCGCGGCCACTCGGCCATGTGCGGGGCCGTGCTGACCGAGCCGCTCCACCCCGACGCCCAGGTGGGCGTGGTGTTCATCGAGCCCTCGGGCTCGGTTCACATGTGCGGGCACGGCGCCATCGCCGTCGCCACCATGCTCGTCGAGACCGGCCGCGTGGCCCGGCGCGAGCCCGAGACCGCGCTCGCTCTCGAGACAGCCGCCGGGCTCGTGCGCTGTCGGGTGGCCGTGGCAAGCGACAGGGTGCGGGGAGCCACGCTCGAGAACGTTCCGTCGTTTTCCGTCCTGCTGGACGCCAAGGTGGACGTCCCGGGGCTGGGACCGGTCCCCTTCGATCTCGCCTACGGGGGGCACTTCTACGCCATCGTCCCCTGCGCCGCGGTGGGGGTGACCCTGGATCGCGCCGAGGCGCCCCGAATCATCGAGGTGGGTGAACTGATCCGCAGCAGAATCGAAGCCGAGTTTCCGCTGGTGCATCCCGATCGTCCGGACGCCAAGGGGCTCCTCTACGTTCAGTTTCACTCCCCAGCGCGCCGCCCGGACGCCCACTTCCGGAATGCCGTGGTCGTCTCGCCCCTGGGGCTGGATCGCTCCCCCTGCGGCACGGGCACCTCGGCGCGGATGGCGAGCCTCCATGCGCGGGGTCAGCTGGCCCTCGGCCAGGCCTTCATCCACGAGTCCATCCTGGGAACGGTGTTCACCGGCCGGCTCGTGGGGACCACACGGGTAGGGGACCGGCCAGCCGTCGTCCCGGAGGTCACGGGCCGGGCCTACCTCACCGCCATCAGCACCCTCGTCCTCACCCCGGACGATCCCTTCCCTGGGGGCTTTCTCCTGTAGCGGAAATCTGACACTCCCTGACGCCATTTTCTGTTCAGTGGCTGACACCCCGACTCCGGGGTCTTCAGAAAACACTATTAATCTCACATAGTTAGATCTCACTCCTTCTGGCATCCCTCGTGCACTTTCTGCCTACGAGGCCAACACTATGAATGTGCGCCAGGAAGTAATAACCCTGATGGACCACCGCCAGAGCCGGCCGTGGATGGAGTTGATCCTGCCGCTGTACACGCTGGCGCTGGTGATCCTCTACTACCGCCCCCAGGCGCTCCCGCCCGCCATCGAGGAGACGCTGCTGGACGGAATGTTCAGGTGGGTGATCTGGGGGATCGTGGGGGCACTGGGAGGAGTCCTCGCCCTGTCCGCCGTCTTCCTGGCCTTCTATCTCCTCTATTCGCCCCTCTACCTCGTCGAAAACGCCAAGCGGATTCTGGACCGGCACGTGTGGGTGGATCAGCGCGAGGTGCGCTTCTACCTGGGGTGCTTCGTCCTGCTGGTGTCCCTGGTGGCCCTGGCGTTCATGGACCCTGACGCCGCCCTCGTCTCCTTCGTCCTGCTCGCCGGGTCCGCCCAGTTCCTCTGGCGCGTTCTCGTCTAACCCGACCGCCCCGACCTCGGACTGCGGCTGAGATCGCCCAGCCGAAACCACCGAGTGATGCAATCCGGCGGGGGCGGGCGTGGCGACAGCCCGGGTGCCCGCCCCAGGTGGTGCCAGGTTGACAGGCGGGGGCGTCGCGACTATCCTTTCAAGGGACTATGGATGAGATTGCCGTATTGGTCCTGAACTATACCTTCGAGCCGCTCCACTTCACGAATGCCAAGCGGGCCATCACCCTCCTCCTCAGCGGCAAGGCCCAGAGCGTCGAGCCGTCCCCCCGGGTCATCCGCTCCCCCTCCGTGAGCTTCCAGCTCCCGGCGGTGATCCGGCTGGCCGTCTACATCCGGAAGCCCTTCCTGGATCGGGTGGCCTTCAACAAGAAGAACATCCTGCGGCGGGACGGCTACACCTGCCAGTACTGCGCCCGGCGGGGCGAGCGCCTGACGGTGGATCACATCTTCCCGCGCTCGCGGGGCGGGGAGACGACCTGGACGAACGTGGTGGCGGCCTGCCTCCGCTGCAACCTCCGGAAGGGGAACCGCACGCTCGGCGAGGCCGCGATGCTGCTGATCCGGGAGCCGGTGCATCCCCAGTTCCTGTTCTCGGTCCATCTCTTACGTCACCCCCACGCGAACTCCTTCCTCGACTCCTGGCGTAAGTACCTCGTCGCCGTCCCCTCCACCTTCTGAGCCCGGTGTTTCAACTCTCCTCCGAGTTCGAGCCGCGGGGAGACCAGCCCCAGGCGATCGAGCGGTTGGTCCGCCTGATCCGGGACGGGCGCCCGCATGCAGTGCTGCTCGGCGTCACCGGGTCGGGGAAGACGTTCACCGTGGCTTCCGCCATCGCCCGCCTGCAGCGCCCGGCCCTGATCATCTCCCCCAATAAGACCCTGGCGGCGCAGCTCTACAGCGAGTTCAAGGCGTTCTTCCCGGCGGGCGCGGTGGAGTACTTCGTCTCCTACTACGACTACTACCAGCCCGAGGCCTACATCCCTCAGTCGGACACCTACATCGAGAAGGATTCGCTCATCAACGACGAGATCGACCGGATGCGCCACTCGGCGACCCAGGCGCTCTTCGAGCGGCGGGACGTCGTCGTGGTGGCCTCGGTCTCCTGCATCTACGGCATCGGCGCCCCCGAGACCTACCGCGGCATGCACCTGGCGCTCGCCGAGGGCGCTCGGCTCGACCGCGACCGCATGATCCAGCAGCTCGTGGCCATCCAGTACGAGCGCAACGACTACGACTTCCACCGGGGCACCTTCCGCGTGCGGGGGGACGTCGTGGAGGTGTTTCCCGCCTCCGGGGATACGACCGCGCTCAGGATCGAGCTCTTCGGCGACACGGTGGAGGCCATCCACCAGATCGACCCGCTCAAGGGCCAGCGGCTGGCGCGGGTGGGCCAGGTCGCCATCTACCCGGCCAGCCACTACGTGACGCCGGAAGATCAACTGGAGCGCGCGATTGAAGGGATCAAAGAAGAGCTGGCAGAGCGGCTCGAGTTTTTCCGCTCCCAGAACCGATTGCTCGAAGCCCAGCGGCTCGAGCAGCGCACCCTCTTCGACATCGAGATGCTGCGGGAGATCGGCTACTGCCACGGGATCGAGAACTACTCCCGCCACCTGACCGGGCGGAAGCCGGGCGAGCCCCCGCCGACCCTCATGGATTATCTGCTCAAGGACGCGCTGATCATCATCGACGAGAGCCACGTGGCCGTCCCCCAGATCCGGGGCATGTACCACGGGGACCGGTCGCGCAAGGAGACGCTGGTCGAGTACGGCTTCCGGCTTCCCTCGGCCTTCGACAACCGCCCGCTGACCTTCGAGGAGTTCCGGGCGATGACCGGGCAGACCGTGTACGTGTCGGCCACGCCCGCCGCATACGAGCTGAGCCTGGCGGGCGACGCGGTGGCCGAACAGATCATCCGCCCCACCGGGCTCACGGACCCCGCCGTCAGCGTGCGCCCCGCGACGGAACAAGTGGACGATTTGCTTCACGAGATCAGGGCGCGCGCCGAGCGGGAGGAGCGGGTGCTCGTCACCACCCTCACGAAGCGGATGGCCGAGGATCTCACCGAGTACTACCAGCAGATGGGGCTCCGGGTCCGCTACCTCCACTCCGACATCGACACGCTGGACCGCGTGGAGTTGATCCGCGACCTCCGCCTCGGGAAGTTCGACTGCCTCATCGGCATCAACCTGCTCCGGGAGGGGCTCGACCTCCCCGAGGTCTCGCTGGTCGCCATCCTCGACGCCGACAAGGAGGGCTACCTCCGCTCGGCGACCTCCCTCATCCAGACCGCCGGCCGGGCCGCCCGGAATGTGCGCGGAGAGGTCATCCTGTACGCGGATCGGGTGACGCACTCCATGAAGGTCATGCTGGCCGAGACCGACCGCCGGCGGAAGGTCCAGGAGGAGTACAACCGGACGCACGGGATCACCCCCGAGTCCATCAAGAAGTCGATCCGCGAGCTGCTCCAGACCGTCTGGGAGCGCGACTACTACACCGTGGAGGTCGCGCGGGAGCGGGAGGAGGCCTACGCCTCCACCGAGGCGCTGGAGGCGCGGGTCAAGGAGCTGGAGGCGGCAATGAAGGACGCCGCAAAGCGGTTGGACTTCGAACGGGCCGCGGAGCTGCGCGACCGGGTCAGGGCCTTGAGGAAGCAGGACTTGACGCTCCGGTGAGCGCCGTCACGCTCGAGGCCAAGCGGGAGCGCCTGCCCGATCGGCCCGGCGTCTACCTCTTCAAGGACGCCAAGGGCCAGGTCGTCTACATCGGCAAGGCGGCCTCCCTCCGGAGCCGGGTGCGCTCGTACTTCCAGGAGTCCCGCGCGCGCGAACCCAAGACGGACGCGCTGGTCCGGCAGATCAGGGATCTCGACTTCATCGTCACCGACAACGAGCTCGAGGCCCTGATCCTCGAGTCCAACCTGGTCAAGAAGCACCGCCCCCGGTACAACATCATCCTGCGGGACGACAAGCACTACCCCTTCCTCAAGCTGACCACCAACGAGGACTTTCCCCGCCTCGTGGTCGCCCGCCGGGTCCAGAACGATGGCGCCGCGTACTTCGGACCCTTCTATCCCGCGACGGCGATGCGCGAGACCCTCCGATTGGTCCGGCAGCTGTTCCCCCTCAGAACCTGCCGGATCAAGATCGACGGGGCCCTCGAGCGGCCGTGCATCCAGTACTACATCCACCGCTGCAAGGCGCCGTGCGCGGGCTGGGAGACGAAGGACGGCTACGCCCAGACCGTCAGGGATGTCGAGCGGTTCCTGGAGGGCAAGGACGACGACCTGGCCAAAGTGCTGACCCGCGAGATGGAGGGGGCGGCGGCCGAGATGAAATTCGAGCGGGCCGCCGTGCTGCGCGATCAGATCCAGGCCCTGAACACGGTGAGGGAGCGCCAGAAGATCATCTCCACCGAAGAGGTGGACCAGGACATCCTCGGGGTGGTGCGCCAGGGAAGCGATGCCTGCGTCCAGCTCTTCTTCGTCAGGCGGGGGCGCCTCCTCGGCCGGGAATCGTTCTTCTTCGACCGGGTCTCGGGGTGGAGCGACGGCGAGATCCTGGGGGCCTTCCTCCGGCAGTTCTACGCGAACAACGTCACCCCGCCCCCTGAGATCCTCCTCTCGGAAGAGATTCCCGAAGCCGAGCTCGTCCGCGAGTGGCTGAGCCGGCGGCGGGAGGGGCGGGTGGAGCTCGCGGCGCCCCGGCGCGGCAAGAAGCGCGAGTTCATCCTGATGGCGGAGGAGAACGCCGCCCTGGCCCTCCAGACCCATCTGCTCTCCCGTGACAACCGCCAGCAGGTGATCCAGGAAGAGTTGCGCCGCGTGCTGAACTTGCCCGGACCCCCCAACAGGATCGAGGGCTTCGACATCTCCAATATCCAGGGGCGCGAGGCCGTGGGCTCCATGGTCGTCTGGGAGAACGGGGGGATGAAGAAGGACGACTACAAGCGCTTCAAGATCCGGAGCGTCGAGGGCGCCGACGACTACGCCATGCTCGCCGAGGTCCTGGGGCGCCGCTACGCCCGGGCCCTGGAGGAGGGCGGGGTGCTGCCGGATCTGATCCTCCTCGACGGGGGCCGGGGCCAGCTCAACGTCGGGGCGAAGGTCCTGGAGGACCTCGGCCTCGACTGGATCCCGCTCGCGGCCCTGGCCAAGCGCGAGGAGGAAGTGTTCACGCCCGAGAGCCTCCAGCCGCTCGTCCTCGACCTGACCTCCCCCGGGCTCCTGGCACTCAGGAAAATCCGCGACGAGGCCCACCGCTTCGCGGTCACCTACCACAAAAAGCTCAGGGACCGCCGCACGATCCAGTCGGTGCTGGACCAGATTCCCGGCGTCGGGCCCGCCATCCGGACTACCCTCCTGAAGTCCCTGGGCTCCGCCCGGAGGGTCCGGGCCGCCTCCGTCGCCGAGCTGGCGGCCGTCCCCAAGGTGACCCCGAAGCTCGCCCAGAAGATCTACGCCTTTTTCCACCCCGGGCCCGCGGGAGCGGAGGGGAACTTTCCCGAGAGCCCGGAGGTTAAGGGAGTGAACTCCACGCCGGGAGGGGGTGAATCCAAATGCTGAAGGCTCTTGTGATCGCGATCGCCGCGCTGACGCTGCTGGCCGGGCCCGCCATGGCCGGCCAGTGCCCGCTGCTGATCAAGCAGCTGAACGAGGCGGCCGGCAAGATGAAGGCAGGCGACGCGATGGTGGCGAAGGCCAAGCCCGTCATCGCCGAGGCTCAGAAGCTCCATGATGGCGGCAAGCACGCCGACGCGGTGAAGAAGTGCGAAGAGGCCGCTAAGATTCTCGGGGTCAAGCTGGAGATGAAGAAGTAGGCGAATCCACGACGAAGGGGGGTGAAATCACGATGCGCCGACTCATCACAGGAATCGCCACGGGGGCCCTCGCCCTCGGGCTGATCGCCGGCCCGGCTCTGGCCACCCAGTGCCCCCTGCTGATCAAGCAGATCAACGACGCGGCTGGCAACCGGCTGGATGCAGCCTCCGCCCAGGCCAAGGCGTTGGCCGCCGAAGCGGACGCCCTTCACAAGGCCGGCAAGCATGCCGACTCGGTCAAGAAGGCCGAGGAGGCCGCCAAGGCCATCGGACTCAAGCTCCAGATGAAGTAGCTTCGAAGCAACCCCCGGGGGCCCCGCCTTCAGCAGCGGGCCGGCCCCCGGGAAGCTTTCTTGCGTCCCTCGCCTAAGTGTGGTAAAAATCAGCCCCAATATGCCCCCCCGGGACAGCTTCGCGAGGTTCCGTCGCCCTTCTCTTCGCTCTCACCAGGGCCAGCCAATCGCGGGGGCGGCGCGAAGCGTGCTCCGCAGCCGAAGAGGAGCAGCACTGACGCTGGTCACGCTGGGCGCCGTTCTCGTCCACGCCTATGGCGCGGCGGCGGACTTCACGATCGTCCAGAAGAACAAGCAGTTTTCCGTCCCCAAGATCACGATCAAGCTCGGGGATCGGATCACCTTCGTGAACGGCGACGGCGTGAACCACCACGTGTTCTCCGACACGAAAGGCGCCGAGATCGACCTCCTCCAGCGTCCCGGGCGCTCCGATACGGTGCGCTTCACCCAGCCCGGCACCGTCGAGATCGAGTGCGCCGTCCATCCCGACATGAGACTGGAGGTGCAGGTAAGGCCATAATGGAGGTGGACGCCACCCCGCGCGCTGTGACGAATACCGGCCCACCCGCACGTTGAACCCGTGATGATGCCCTTCGACTTCCTTCGGCGGCGCCTTCGCGTCAAGGTCATCGCGTTGATCGCCGCGATCCTGATCGTCGGCTTCGGCGTCCTCGTGATCGTGAACATCGGGCGCGAGGCCC
>Ga0209322_10000185_pt1 | contig 33546 bp, 30 predicted proteins | sample Rifsed19ft1_FD_184013 | JGI IMG/M metagenome (GOLD analysis project Ga0209322, IMG submission 184013) | Soil microbial communities from Rifle, Colorado, USA - sediment 19ft 1 (version 2) | ecosystem: Environmental > Terrestrial > Deep subsurface > Rock core/Sediment | place: Rifle, Colorado... | reverse complement strand
GGCATAAAAAAAGAGGGGCGGGTTCCGCCCCTCTCTACGATATATCCAGTCTGAATAAAACTAACCCATCGCCTCGAGGTCCCCGGATAAGGCTATCTCTATGTTGGCGAGGTTTTTGGGGTCCCCTTCGGGGTGATAGGCTATATCGAGCTCCTGCCAGCGCTCGAGATCCTCAGCCGGCACCACGGCCGTGTAGCTCGCGTTGCCCTGGCTGTCGCTCCTGAATGAGTAGTCAGGCCTGCCAACGCCGGACATCTCCATCTTGGGCTCCTGGTTGGCGAACCAGAAGGTATAGACCGAGTCCGGCTTGAGGCCGCTCGCGTCGAGCCTTATCTCCTTTTGTCCCTCTCCGGCGTCCGTTATCGTCGCGTGTCCCCTCGCGTCCTTGAAGTCCTTCTGGCCCTTGAAGTCGATGGCCTCCTCGGCTGCCTGGGATATCCCGGCCATCACCGAAAAGAGAACGGCTATGAAAAAGGTAACGAGTCGTCTTTGCGTGTACATGTCAGTACCTCCTTAGGAATGGCTCCATATCCCAATGATAATGGCTCTTGGGCGAGAGTCAAGTTGAAGGATCTTCAGACAGGATAACCGGCGGGGGATTACCAGCGGTATGTAAAAATCCCCTCCCTTGAGGGAGGGGATCTCAGGTGACGTAATCTTCTCGGCGGCCTGCCCTCTACTTTCCCTGAAGGCTTTTCATATAGGCGACGATCGAGGTCAACTCCGGCTCGGAGAGCTTCTGCGGAGGCATGCCCGCCGGGTACTTGTCAGGGTACTTTCTGTCCGCGCCCTGCCTGCCTTTCAATATTGAATTTGCCATCTCCTGGTCCCTGGCGGCCTGGACGAACTGGTTGCCCGCCAGCGCCGGGGCAATGCCTGTGCCCTTGCCGCCCGGGCCGTGGCACGGCTGGCACCTTGACTTGAAGAGGGATTCGGCGTCCAGGGCGAATGCGCTCGTCGATAAGAGAGCGCTCGCGAGGACGGCTCCTGCCAACGTCATCTTCATAATGCCTCCTTGAGGTGCTTTTGTCAGTATCATATCATAGCTTAACCCTTGTATATTTCAAGCGGCTCTGAGAAAATCGGTAAAAATCCCGGACGGAGGGAAGACACATGTCAGTTCTGCTTGAGTTCAGCATGACGCCCGTTGGAAAGGGCGAGAGCGTAGGCAAGTACGTCTCGAGGTCTCTCGAGATAATAGACAAAAGCGGGCTCGAGTACAGGCTAAACCCCATGGGCACGGTGGTGGAGGGCGAGTGGGACGAGGTCTTCGGGGTCGTGAAGAAGTGCTTCAGGAGGATGCAGAAGGACTGCGGGAGGATCTCCATCTCAATCAAGGCCGATTACAGGAAGGGAAAGGCCGGAAGGATAACCGCGAAGGTCGAGAGCATCGAAAGGCGGCTCAAAAGAAAGCTCCGCTGACCCGCGGGCGGTTGTCAGCGCGCCTCTGCGTATATGTCGTAATCTCCGGCGCCCGTGACTTTTGCCGAAACGATGCTGCCGGGCTCTGCGTGTCCTCCGGCAAGGTAGACAACGCCGTCCACGTCAGGGGCCTGCGAAGAGGCCCTGCCCTTCATGGGGGCGGCATCATTGTCATCGTTCGCGCCCTCCACCATGACCTTCACCGTGCTGCCGATGAGGAGCTCGTTCTTCTCAAGCGATATCTCGCGCTGCGCTGACATGATTGCGTCCATCCTGCCGGCCTTTACCTTCTTCGGCACCTGCCCCTTCATCGAATAGGCCGGCGTGCCCTCCTCCCTCGAATAGGTGAATACGCCGAGCCTGTCGAACTTCACGCCCTCGACGAAATCAAGGAGCTCCCTGAAGTCCGATTCCTTCTCCCCTGGGAAGCCGACTATCATCGATGTCCGAAGGGTCACGCCGGGGAGCCGGGTCCTGAGTTTTTCTATCAGCGCCTCTACACCTGCCCTGGTGTATTGCCTGTTCATGGCCTTCAACACCGGCGGGCTTATGTGCTGGAGCGGAAGGTCGATGTAGGGCAGGACCTTCTCCTCGTTTCCCAAAATCGAGATGACCTCGTCGGTTATCCTGCCAGGGTAGAGGTAGAGTAGCCTTATCCATTCGATGCCCACAATCGGGATAAGCCTCTTAAGTAGCGGCTCGAGCCCCTCGCCCCTATCCCTTCCGAAGGACGTCGTGTCCTGGGCGATGAGGTTTATCTCCTTTATGCCCTGGGCGGCAAGAGATTCTGCCTCCTTCACGACGGACTCGATTGGCCTGCTCCTGAACTCCCCGCGAATGGAGGGGATGCTGCAATAGCTGCAGTGGTTTGAACAGCCCTCCGCCACCTTGACGTATGCGTAGAAGCCGGGAGTTGAGATTATCCTCGGCGTAGTGTAGTCGTGTATGTAGGTCGGCAGCCCCACGAGGACCCTTTCGCGGAAGCCCTCCTCGATGACCTCGGCTATCCTGTGGTACTCGCCGGTGCCTATGAAGCAGTCCACCTCGGGGAGGCTCTCTGAGAGGTCGTCCTTGTAGCGCTGGCTCAGGCAGCCCGCAACGATGAGCTTTCTGCATCTGCCGGTCTTCTTGTGCTCGGCCAAAGAGAGTATCGCGTCTATCGACTCCTCCTTGGCGTCCCCGATGAAGCCGCATGTGTTGACGACGAGGATGTCCGCGTCCGCCTCGTTGGCTGTAAGCTCGACCCCCGCGTGCTTCAATATGCCGAGCATCACCTCCGAGTCCACGAGGTTCTTCGGGCAGCCCAGGCTGACCATGCATAGTTTCTTTCCTGCGTTACTCATAAGAGAAATATTTTAACGTGAAGGGGCGGGGCGAGGCAAGGCGAAAGGGGGCGGAGGCGTGATTTTCAGTAAAAGCGGGCCGTCAGCAGGAGAATGGGCAATCCCTGCTTTGAAAGAGAAGGAATCGGATGGGGCCGGGCTGAAGGGGCCTATACAGCCCTGAGAAGCTCCCCGTAACCGTTCCTGAGAGTATGGGCCAGGAGCACCGGGCAGTTGCAATGCTCCTCGGATTCGCAGTAGCCGTCGTAGTCGAACTTGGCCGGAGACATCCTGCTTATCGAGGCCTTGCAGATACTCTCCCTGAGATAGACGCATTTTTCTTCCATATTACCCCCCTTATTTGAAACGGCCTGAAAAAGGCAGCCGCTTCTCTTCATTATTTATTTCATCGGAGGGGCTACTGTGAAACTTGAGGGGAATTTTTGGGTGTCTTTCAAAAACAGAGGGGCATAATGCGCAGCGAGCATGATCGCGGGTTCAATTTACAAAATTGAACCCGCCCAAAAAAGACAATGATTAAATAAAAAAAGGGGGTTGCGGATATCGCAACCCCCGTTTATTCACAAATGCCAATTAATCTATCCTAAAAATTTCTAAAAATTAGGAATTTTTTCTGAGGTCAAGGAAGGGCGGGAATAAAAAGCGCAGCATATGTTGTATATATGTGAGCATTTTTATTTCCGCCCTGACACAGAGATCAGGAAAAATAACAATTTTTAGAGCCTTCCTACCATGGCCTCCAGCCTCGCTATCCTCTCCTCCATCGGAGGGTGCGTGCTGAAGAGCTTGAAGAGCGAGCCGCCTGAAAGCGGGCTCACGATGAACATGTGCGCGGTGGCGGGGCTTGCGTCCATCGGGATCCTGTGGGATGCCACATGGAGCTTACGAAGGGCGTTAGCGAGATAGAGCGGGTTTCCCGCTATCCGGGCGCCGCCCTCGTCGGCCTTGTACTCCCTTGACCTCGATATGGCCATCTGGATTATCATTGCCGCGATCGGCCCGACTATCATCATGACTATGGCAACTATCGGGTTGCCGCCCTCCCTGTCGTCGGACCTGCCGCCGAAGAGCATGGCCCACTGCGCCATCTGGGCGATGTAGCTTATCGCGCCCGCGAAGGCCGCCGCGATGGTGCCTACCAGTATGTCCCTGTGCTTTATGTGAGCGAGCTCATGGGCGATTACGCCTTCGAGCTCTTCCCTCGTCAAAACCTTCCTGATGCCGGTCGTCACCGCCACCACGCCGTGGGCAGGGTTCCTGCCCGTGGCAAAGGCGTTCGGCTGGGCCTGGTCCATGATGCAGACCTTGGGCATGGGCAGGCCTGCCGCTGAAGAGAGCCTCGCGACCATGCTGTATAGCTCAGGGGCCTCTGCCTCTGTCACCGGCTTCGCGCCGTACATCTTAAGGATTATCTTGTCGCTGAACCAGTAGGTGAAGAAGTTCATGCCAAAGGCCAGGACGAGGGCTATCGTCATACCGCTCTTCCCGCCCATGACCGCGCCTATCGCAACCAGCATAAGCGTCAGCGTAACCATCAGGACCGCTGTCTTAAGGCCGTTCATCTTTTCCTCTCCTCCCCTTTTCGAGTGTTGATTATCAGTACCCCTTAAAACAAAAAAGACCTTTTACCGCGCGTTAGCGCGTCCTCAGGACACGCCGCCCCATCGGTAAAGGTCTCGCTGTTAGCCTCCTGCTAACCAATGGCGCCGGGCCTTTTTGGGCCGTGCTGACGGCGGCACACTGCAAGCTACTCCCCTTTACAGGTTAAAAGAATAACAGAACTGGGGCTCAGTGTCAAGGGTGTCTGGGAAAGTCTACAAGAGAGGCCCGGCATCTCTGCCGGGCCTCTCTTGTGAATTTCTCTTTATTTCTTAGCCACGTCCGATTTGTACTTCGCTGCCGTGGCCGATGAGGTGAAGTAGAGCGCCTCTCCCGCCGGGCCCTCCATTATGAAGGCCTTTGCCTTGTCGACCTCTTTTCCGCTTACAGGGTCTTTTGAGTAGCGCACGCTCCTGTCGGTCTTGATCCTCTCAACGCAGCCCTCGCAGCACCCGTAGTACATCTTGCCCTCGAAGGGGACCTGTATCTGGGGCTTGCCCATGACAGCGTCGTTCACCATGCAGACCTCGCTCGTCTTGGCCTGCTTCGGCCCTGTAACCTTCTTTGCCTCTGCCTCTGAATAGGCGTGGAGCATGAGTATGCCCAGCACTATAAAAAGGCTTATCTTCATCTTCCTTGCCAAATGGGTCAACATTAAAAAGACCTCCTGCTTTTTTTGGCGCCAAATCCTACCCCATGATATTCTACTCTAAGTAGAATGTCAACCTGTTTTTGTACAAAATTCAATTATTTCAAGAACTTAGGAAAAAATCAGCGACTCTGAAGGGTGGTCATGCGGATTCAGGTCATATATACCCCTCACCCCGGCCCTCTCCCGCAGGGGGAGAGGGAGATTGTCATTGAACTCCCCTCCCTTGACGGGAGGGGACAAAGGGGAGGGTGAATCTTTATTTCTCACATACTTCGCTTTGTTTGCGGGGTTCAAAAACTCAGGCGAACAGCTTCCGCCTGATCTCGGCGGTGAGGGGGACTTCGGGCTCCATGCCGTCTTTCTCCGGCATGGACGAGATTATCTCCTTCAACGTCCTCCCGTCAGGGAGCGTGAATGATGGGGCAAGCTCATAAAGCGGGATCGCGACGAAGCGGCGGGTCTCTATATCAGGGTCAGGTAGTACAAGGCCTGGCCCGGCCGATTCAATGCCGTCATACGATATGAGGTCGAGGTCTATCGTCCGGGGGCCGAACCTGTCCCCTGTGCGCTTTCTTCCGAGGGCGTCTTCTATCCTTCTAAGCGCGGCCTTGAGCTCAGCAGGCCCCCTCTTTGTATTGAGTCTCGCAACGCAGTTTAAAAAGCTCGGCTGCCCTGTCTTTCCAACGGGCTCTGTCCTGTAGACGGTCGATACCGCCTCAAGGCCCTCTGCCTTCAACGACTTAAGCGCCTCCAGGACGTTCCTCTCAGGGTCGATGTTAGAGCCGATGCTGAGATAGGCAAGGGGCAAACTAACGCCCCCTCCATATCTCGACGCCAACCGTCTTCGTGAACCGGAGCGCCGAGGGCTTGTCCACCCTTACCCTCGCCTTGTGCACGTGCGGGTGCTCGAGGCACCTCCTCGCTATGCCCTCTGCGAGCGCCTCTATGAGAAAGAACTCGGACGACTCGACAAAGGCCAGCACCTTCTTCTTTATGTCCCGGTAATTCACGGCGTCGGCGATATCGTCAGACGCCCCGGGCTTCGCGAGGTCGGCAAAGAGGTCGATGTCTATTATGACGTCCTGCCGCTCTCTCCTCTCGTCGTGGTTTACACCGATGATGCAGCGGGCTGTGAGCCCTTCAATCAGGATGCGGTCCCCTGCCATAGTCAATAAGGTGCCTCCCTCCGTCAACGTTTATGACCTCTCCGGCCAGGAACTCGGATTTTAGCAAGTATATCACAGCGCTGGAAATCTCATAGGCGCTGCCGTGTTTCTTTAACGGCACTGTCCTGTCCATCCGCTCTATGTATTCCATCGGCTTTCCCGGCGGCGGCAGTATCAGCCCGGGCGCGACCCCGTTGACGACGACGTCCGGCGCGTACTCGGCAGCCGCCATCCGGGTCATGGCCGCGAAGAGGTGCTTGCTTAATATATACTCGGCGTGCGTCCAGTCGTAGCCGGAGAGCCGAGAATCGAGGAAGTTAACCACCTTGCCCTTCTTCATTACCCTCGCTATGTCGCGCATCAATACAAACGGCGCCCAGGCATTGACCCTTATGTTCTCGATGAGCCCCTCAAATGTCATGTCCTTCAAGGTAGAGCTCGGGAATATCGAGGCGTTGTTAACGAGTATATCCAGGCCGCCCGCCACCCCCGCGGCCCTCTCGATGAGCCCCTCGTACCCGTCCTTGCCGAAGTCGGCCTGTATGAGCCAGGCCTTGACACCCTTTGACTCGACCTCGGCCTTCAGCTCCCTGGCCTCCTGCTCAGCGTCCCTGTAATGGATGTAGACGCTCGCTCCCTCATCGGCAAGGCTCAGGGCTATCTGCCTGCCGATCCTCTTTGCCGCGCCGGTGACGAGCGCGGTCTTTCCCCTTATCTCCCAGGACATATCCTGCTCCAGATGATCTCTATTTTTTTCTTGCTCGCCGCCTGTCGCGCTTTTTTCACCCTCCCCTCAATCCCCTCCCGTCAAGGGAGGGGAGGTTGAAAAGCTCTTAGGCGGCGTAGCGGCTTAATTATTTCGGCAGCTCCAACTCGTCTATCTTAGCCGCCAGGATGAAGTCGTTCCTCGTCAGTCCGCCTATCTTGTGCGTCGAGAGCCTCAAGTCCACCTTGTTGTAAGAGACGCATATGTCAGGGTGGTGGTCCTCGCTCGAGGCTACCCCCGCCACCTCGTTCACGAACTCCATCGCCTCGTCAAAGCCCTTGAACCTGAACTCCCTCTCTATCAACGAATCCCTGTGAGCCCATGCAGGCACCTCCCGCGAGAGCTCGCCAGCCTCCCTCTCGGAAAGCGGCCCCTCGCCCTTCTCAACCGGCCGGCACCGCTCCTCAGATAACTTCATGGCTTCTCCTCCCTTGCCGGAGGGCTGGTATATTGAGAGAACCTTTTTGTAAAAAGGTTCTCTCAAACTCTCTCCAAAAACTTTCAGTTCTTCCCGTCCAGCCCCCCCGGTAGTGCTTGGGGGGTCTGGACGGGAACTAAAAGTCTTTGAAGGGGGCCTGGGGGAAACTTTCTACAGAAAGTTTCCCCCAGAATACTCCGCCCTCAGCGGATAGCGCCCTTGAGGCTTGCTGGTGTATGTGTTTCGCCTTTTTTTATGAGCTCTCTTGCCTCTTCGACCTTGTCCCAGACGTTGCAGAGCATGACGCCTCTGACCCTGTTATCGCTCAGGTAGTAGATTACGCCCTTTGAGTTCTCCTGCTGCCAGTCGGCAAAGGTTTGAAGGGCGGAGTTTACCTCTCCAACGGCCTCGTAGCCGAAGTCAAAGAGGTCGGAGAAGAAATACGGCATATGGTCATAGGGGTTCGTTGCGCCCGCCATGTTCTCTCCGGCAACGGTGCCCTGCGTGAGGGCGTTGTCCCAGTGTTCTACCCTCATCCTTTTGGAGAGGGCCTTGTACGGGAAATTCGCGCAGTCGCCGGCGGCGAAGACGTCCACGTCTGAGCTCTGCAGGAACTCGTTTACGTGGATGCCGTCGTCGGCCTTTATGCCCGCGCTACGCGCAAGCTCTATGTTCGGAGAAATGCCCGCGCCGACGATGAGGATATCGGCCTCGAACTCCCTGCCTTTTGCCGTAAAGGCGAACCGCCCGCCTTTTTTCCGGATGGCAGTGGGCGTCGTATGGCTGAATATGCGCACGCCCCGCTTTTCGAAGTCTTCCTGTATATGCGTGCCGAGCGGTTCGGGGAAGACGCGGCTGCACAGGTAAGCGGATGGAAAGAGCATCGTGACATCGACCTTGTTCACGTTCAATGCCGCGGCTATCTCAGAGCCTATGAATCCTCCGCCGATGACTATGGCCGAGGCGCCCTCTCTGGCAAGCCCTCGAAGGCGCGTATAGTCGTCTATCGACCTGTAATAGAAGATATCCTCGAGCTGCCCCCCGGGGATATCGAGCGTCCTCGGCGTGCCGCCCGTTGCTATGAGGAGCTTTTCGTATTGGAAGGCCGCGCCTGTCTCGTCATGGACCGTTTTTTCAGTCGCGTCGCATTTGACGGCCCTTGTCCCGAGCCGCATTGACACGCCGTCCTTCTCGTAGAAGTCAGGGGGGTCCAGGTATATGTCCTCGAGCTTCTTCTTGCCGAACCAGAGCTTCTTGGTAAGGGGCGGCCTGTCGTAGGGCCTGTGGGACTCTGCCGCCAGGAGGAGTATGCTCCCCTCCCTGTCGCGCGAGCGTATGCCCTTAATGGCCTTCTCGCCTGCGAGCCCGCCGCCGACGATTATATACCTGTACCTGCCGCCCATCCCTGCCCTCCGAGGTATTTTACCGGCGTACCCATGCCGGGTATGAAAGCGCGCACTTCCGGACTTGACAGATTGTACCACATTACCATGGGGACCGCTTCCGGCCTGACGAGGCTCGCGGACCTATTTCAAGCCTGTATATTGAAGAAGGCACGGCCAGGCAGACGCAGGGCAAGAGTTAAAGGCGGGCGTCAGAGTGATGAGCCTGCTTCAGGCAGTCTGATTCTTCTTTTTGACCTTTCTGGAGAGGGCCTCTCCCTCTACGGCGAGCTCTGCCATGGTCTTTCCGTCGAGCACCTCGAGGAGCCTTCTCTGGGCCTCTTTCCATACCAGGTGGACCGGGCAGAAGTCGTCCCTGTGGCATTCGCCTTTTTTTACCAGGCAGACGTTCAGGAATATCGGCCCCTCGACCGCCTCGATGGCCTGCCTCATGGTTATGGACTCGGCTGGCCTCGCGAGCATGAAGCCCCCGTTTACGCCGCGCCTGGATTTGACGAGCCCGGCCCTCACAAGGTGCTGCATTATCTTGGAAAGGTAGCTCTTCGGGACCTCCTGGGTCTCGGCTATCTCGGATATGAGGGAGATCTTGCCCTCTGGCTGGGATGAAAGGTAAAGGACGGCCCTGACTGCGTACTCGCCGTCCCTTGTAAGGTTCAGCATCGTGCGTCTCCTTAAAAGGACATTAAGGATAATTTTAGTCCTATTTAAGGGCAAGTCAAGGAAAAACTGAATGGGGGGAAGGTCGGTCTTTGGGGTTTATGAATGGACTTTAGGGCGGGTTCAATTTTGCAAATTGAACCCGAATCTTCGTAATTATCCAAAAGAATCATCAAGGGTTCAGGTTAAAAACCTGAACCCTTGATGAGTGTCTTATTCAGGCTGCTCAAAAAGGTCCAGATGCGAGGCCCCAGTTAAATCGGGGAGCGAGGAAGGAGGCGTACTCTTTGCCGTACGCCGCTACTACGCGCGACGAGACAACAAAGCAGATGGGCCTTTTTCAGCAGCCTGCCTAACTGTCCAGCACGGTCCTGATGGATTTCAGCAGGTCCGGCACCTCATAGGGCTTCTGCAGGAAATGGAAGCCCCTCTCCCTTATGGCGGGCCACTGCGATTCGATGTCGAGATACCCGCTCGTGATGAGCACCTTGAAGGAGGGGTTCGAGGCCTTGAGGCCGTCCACGAGCTGAATGCCGTCCATGTCATGCAGGACCATGTCGCTGAAGACCAGGTTGAAGCGCCCGCTCTCCCTTTCGAAGAGCGAGGCCGCCTCCTTTGCCGAAGCCGCCTCGAAGACCTTGTAGCCGTTCCTCGAGAGCACGACCGCCACGCTCTTCCTCAAGAGCTTCTCGTCCTCTATCACGAGCACGCGTTCGCCCCTGCCCGGAGACCCTGAGGCTACCTCCCTTTTGGGCTCCGTCTCCTCCCTTGTGTCCGTTGACGGCAGGTAGACATCAAACCTGCTGCCCGCGCCCGGTTTGCTCTCCACGTCTATCCACCCCTTGAGCTCTTTGACTATGCTGTGCACCACCGCGAGCCCCAGGCCGGTGCCGCCCAGGCCCTTTGTCGTGAAGAACGGCTCGAATATCCTTTTTATCACCCCGCTGTCCATGCCGACGCCGTTGTCCTCGACTATTATCCTGACGTACGCCCCGGCGCCGAGCGAGGCGGCCCTAATGGAATCCCCGCCGGAGACGACGACATTGTCCGTCTTGATGGCTATGACGCCCCCCCTTGGGAGCGCGTCCCTCGCATTTATTACAAGGTTCATTATGACCTGCTCGATATTGACCCTGTCCGCCCTTATGCGGCCTATTTTGGGGTCGAGGTCGGTCTTTATGGCTATGTTTTCGCCGATAATGCGCTTCAAGATCCCGAGGATGTTCTCGACCTTCGTGTTGATGTCCAGGACGCTTACGGTGGTGGGCTGCCTGCGGCTGAATATGAGGAGCTGGCGCGTGAGGTTCTCGGCCCGCTCAGCGGCTATGCTTATCTGCTCGAGGAAGGGCAGTACGTCCGCCCCGCCCTCTTCCTTTTTGACGGCCATGTTGCTGTTGAGCCTTATTACGACCATCAGGTTGTTGAAGTCGTGCGCTATGCCGCCGGCGAGGTTGCCTATGGCCTCCATCTTCTGCGAATGGATGAGCTGCTCGCGAATCCTTTCGCGCTCCTCTTCCCGTTCCTTTCTCCTCGTGATGTCCCTGTCGATGCCCCTGTAGCCCAGGAGGTTGCCGGCCTGGTCCAGTATCGGCGCGCCGCCGGTCTCGAGCACAACCAGGCTCCCGTCCTTGTGCATATTCACGTTCTCGAGGAGCGCGAAGGGCTTCTTGGACGCGGCGATGTCGTCGAATATGGGCCTTACCCTCCCGGCTTCTTCTGTGGGCATGAGGTCGAATGGCGTCCTGCCGAGGACCTCCTCGGGCCTGTAGCCCAGTATGTCCATTACCTTCGGGCTTACGTACGTATACACGGCCGAGGAGTCCACCTCCCAGACGCAGTCGTTCGTGGTCTCGACCAGGGCGCGCAGCCTCTCCTCGCTCGATTTGAGCCTGCTGAAGAGCTCGCGGAGCTCAGAGGTGCTCTCCTCGAATTTTGTCTCGAACTCGGCCCTCAGGCGCCTTTCGTCCTCGTGAGCCCTCCAGCGCTCCGTTATGTCGAGCCCTATCCCTATGATGAAGGGCTTGCCGTCCCTGTGGAAGAGCCTGGCCCTGAAGAGGTGGGGGATCTTCTCGCCTGTACTGGTGAGCACCCGGGCCTCCGCCTCCATGCTTCCGTTCGTGAAGGCCTCTCTCATCTTCTCCCGTATGAGCGGCCTCTCGGAGGGGTCGAAGAAATCCGCCGGCTCCATGGACTGTATTTCAGCGGCAGCGTAGCCTGTTATCGTCTCCAGGGTCCTGTTCCACCGTATCATCCGGCCGTCCCCGTCTATGACATGGAATGTCCCGGGAAGGCTCTCGATGAGCCCTTCCATCATGACCATCTGGTCGCGGAGCCTCTCCTCGGCGGTCTTGCGCCCCGTGATGTCATGCCCCCTGCAGACCACGGCGCGTATTATGTCGGCCGTCTCATGGTATTCGGGGACCGCGTAGAGCTTCATCCAGCGGAGCTCGCCGTTTTTCGCGAAGTATCTTGCCTCGATCTCCGACTGTCTGCCTGAAAGGGCCGACGCGACGGCGTCCTTGAACCTTTGCCTGTCTTCCCCGTGTATTATCCTCTCGAGGCTCTCTGACGAGCCTATCTCCCACGCGCAATAACCGGAGAGCTTCTCAAAGGCGGCTGTGAGCCATTCGAGCGAGAGATTGCCGCCAGGGGCTATCTGCATCCTGAAGACGAGATCAGAGGTAAGCTCCGTCAAGAGCCTGTACCTTTTTTCGCTCGCCATGAGCGCGTCGAGGGCCGCCTTCTTCTCCGCGCTCTCTATTACCTTCCATGCCGAACCCTTCTTTACAAGGGCCATGCTGTGGCTCGACGCGACCTCCATTATCTCGTACTGCGAGCACCTGTCGACCGGATAGGTGCAAAGGGCCAGCATGCGCTTCGCCCCTATCCGGTCCTGGACGGCGGCCTCGTAGTCCGCGAACCTCTTCCAGTCCTTTTTTTCGAGCCAGAGCGTGTTGCCCGCGACCCTCAAGCCGTCGAACCCCCTCTTGAGCGCCCTGTCATGCGCCTGTGCCCAGCCTCCGAGCACCCTCTCGGCGTCGAATTCGCCTCCGGCAAGGTACCAGTCCTCATGGCTCACTATCTCTATCTGCCCAGAGCCGAGCGCGGCCTCAAAGCCGGAGATATTTCTCTTGAGCGCGGCGGTCGCGTCCCTTACGCCTTCCTTGCCGCAGACTATCATCATGCAGAGTTCGTTGGACTTGAGCCCGGCCTTGAGATAGGGTACTACTATCTCGTGCAGGTCGTGGTCATTCGAATAGAGCTGGCACAGATGCGTGCCCCAGGGCACCTGGCCTATGAAGTCCAGCCCCGAATCCCGATGCTTCATGTTGAAGCCCTTCCCCGCGGTTTGCTTTTTGAGCATGATGAATATACCAGTTCTTTATAGTTTTTTAAATAAATTATTTCACTTTCCCATTTTAATCATGGATTATAGCCGAGTTTTCGGGAAAGACCATCTCTGACGCTTTTTTTTCGTTTTTTTCTTGTCACCATACGTGTCGGGGCTTCCGGGGCTTACTTGACAGCAAATCCCGCTCTGTTAGGCTTTGAAGAGGAAAGTTTTCTTAAAACCGCTTAAAAAGGGGCGTTATGGCCGACAAGACGTTCAGATTCCATGAGTGCTTCGCGCTGACGACCCTCACGGGCCGCAAGGCCTCCGACATACTCGAGCTCATTGACATTATGAAGACAGCGAGCAGCTCCTCCATCTTTCACCACATGCACCAGTATTTTTTGAAGCCCCACGCCGTCATGCCCGAGTACCCGAACGACTTCGCGGAATGGGTCTCTGAGGCACTCGGCGAGCCGCTCCTCGCCGAGGCGCTCGCCAATGTAAACCCGTTCGAGTTCACCGACATAGAGGACCTCCGTGCCGAGCTTCTGCGCATAATAGAGGAATACCTCAAGGCCTATCCGCCCCCGAGGCCGGTGTCCCCCGGCAGGGAGTTCATGTTCAACGAGGGCATAACCATAGTCATACCGACCGGCATAGAGTCCGGGCCGCAGCTCCATGACTTCCTGCAGAAGCTCCGCGAGGCCGACTATTCGAGCGTCTATTTCCATTTCTACGAATCGAGGCTCAGGCTCGGGCGCCCGGTCGACGACTTCAGCGAGTTCCTCCTTACCTCGCTCGAGCGCCCCGGCATAGCGGCAAAGATAAAATCGCTCGACCCATACATGTACACCACCGAGGTATTGAGAGGCAAGATAGCGGCCCTTATCGAGGAGGAGCTGTGAGCCTGCGCGACTACGAAGGCATAGCCGAGCCCGGGGACCTCCGTGCGATAGAGAAGATGGCCGGGGCGCTCTCCGGGAAGAAGATGCTTCACGTCAATTCCACCGCCGCCGGCGGCGGGGTCGCCGAGCTCCTTGTGCGCATGGTCCCCCTCTTCAAGGACATCGGCCTCGACGTCAGGTGGGAGGTGATGCAGGCTGACCGCGCTTTCTTCGAGGTCACGAAGAACATCCACAACTCGCTGCAGGGCAGGGGCTCGCCCATCACCCGCGAGATGTGGGAGACCTACGGCGCGGTGAACGGCGCGAACGCTGCCAGGATTGACCTCGACGCGGACTTCGTCGTCATACACGACCCCCAGCCCGCCATGCTCATAGACTTCAAGACCCGCGGCACCTGGCTGTGGAGGTGCCATATCGACATATCGACGCCGGAGCGCGTCACGTGGCATTTCCTGAAGGGCATTGTCGAGAAGTACGACGGCTCGGTATTCTCGGTCGCGAACTTCGCCCAGTCGCTCCCGATCCAGCAGTTCCTCATGCAGCCCACGATAGACCCGCTCGCCGAGAAGAACGCGCACCTCGAGGACGAGGAGGTGAGGGTCATCTACGAGAGGCTCGGGGTCCCGATGGACAAGCCCATACTGCTGCAGGTGTCGAGGTTCGACCCCTTCAAGGACCCCCTCGGGGTCATAGAGGCGTACAGGCTCGCGAAGAAATACCACGACTGCCGGCTCGTGCTCGCGGGCGGCACCGCTACCGACGACCCGGAAGGCGAGAAGGTCCTTGCCGAGGTGCAGGAGAGGGCAGCCGGAGACCCGGACATACATATACTCCTCCTGCCGCCCTTCAGCGACAGGGATGTAAACGCCCTGCAGAGGGGCGCCACGATAGTCCTGCAGAAGTCCACGCGAGAGGGCTTCGGCCTTGTCGTGGCAGAGGCGCTCTGGAAGAAAAAGCCTGTCATAGGCGGCGACGTCGGCGGCATACCTCTCCAGATAATAGAGGGCGTCACGGGCTACCTCGTGCATTCGCCGGAGGGGGCGGCCTACAGGATACGCCAGCTCCTCGAGGACCCCGAACGGGTGCGGAGGATGGGCGAGGCGGGCCGGGAGCACATCAGGAGGAACTTCTTAATAACGAGGAACCTGAGGAACTATCTCGGCATCTGGACAGCCCTCGAGAAAAAGAACGAAAAGGTAATCTACATCTGAGCCTGCCCGAAAGCCAGCCGCCCGCTTTGCCGTATTGACCATCCCCAGAGCCAAGCTGCGGGGTATCTCCTTAAACCTTCCCCTCCCTTGACGGGAGGGGTAATAAGGTAGCCCCCGTAGCAAAGCTACGGGGAATTACGATTAGAAGCCCGCATCCATAATCCGTTCCTGAAAGGGCCAGATGGCTTATGGATATCCTGCCGGACAATAGACTCATCATAGTCTCCAACCGGGAGCCCTACAGCATTTCCCGCCGCCACCAGCTCACGGTGGGCGGGCTCGTCTCAGCGCTCGACCCGCTCATGAAGGCGGCCCGGGGCGTCTGGATAGCCTCTGGCTCAAGGGAAGAGTTGAAAGGCAAGACAACCCGGTTCCCGGTCCCTCCGGCAGACCCGTCCTATACGCTCCGGCTCGTGCCGCTTGCCCCGGCTGACATCGAAGGCTACTACAACGGCTATTCCAACCGCTTTCTCTGGCCGCTCTGCCACATGACCCTCGACAGGGTGTACCTCGCGCGCTCGTATTGGCGGAGCTACAGGAAAGTGAACGCCCTCTTCGCGAAGGCGGCTGCCGAGGAGGCGGGAGATGGCTCCGTCTTCTGGCTCCACGACTATCACCTCGCCATGTGCGCGCCTTCGATAAAGGAGCTCTGCGGGAGCGCGCTCGTCTCCATCTTCTGGCACATACCCTGGCCGCCCCACGCCGTATTCAGGATCTGCCCGCATAAAAAAGAGCTCCTCGAAGGGCTCCTTGCCAACGACCTAATAGGCTTCCAGCTCCCGGGCTTCCTCGAGAACTTCGCCCAGTGCGCCCGGAGGGAGCTTGGCTGCGACGTCGATATGGAACAGGGCGTCATAAGCCATAACGGACGCGCGACCCGGCTCAAGGCCTTTCCCATAAGCGTGGATTTCGAGTGGTTCGAGAGGGCCGCCTCCTCGGCCGAAGCCCGGAGGTTCATCCTCAAGTTCCTCAAGAAGCGGGGCCTTGAAGGCAAGAAGGTCATCCTGAGCGTGAACAGGCTCGATTACACCAAGGGCATGATAAAGTGCCTCGAGGCGATAGAGCTCTTCTTCGCGAAGTACCCGAGTCACAAGGGCTCTCTTACCTTTGTCCAGATAGCCGTGCCGACGAGGAAGGTCGAGCCTTATCTCAGCTACATGGAGAGGGTGCAAAGGAAGGTGGACTCCATAAACCTCAAGCTCGCCCGGGACAACTGGAAGCCTGTCGAGTACATCACGACGAACCTTTCGCACACGGAGCTTGCCAGCCTCTACAGGAGGGCCGACCTCGCCATGATAAGCTCTGTCTACGACGGCATGAACCTCGTGGCAAAGGAGTTCATCGCCTCGCAGGTCGACCTCACCGGGAGCCTCCTCATAAGCGAGCTTGCCGGCGCATCCGAGGAGATACCCGGCGTGACCCTCATAAACCCCTATGACACCGAAGGGTGCGCCATAGCCATAAAGGCCGCCCTTCAGGCGAGCCCGGCGCACAAGAGAAGGGCGCTGGAAGAGGCGAGGGCCCACGTGCGCGAGCACGACATAAAGAGGTGGGTCGCCGACATAATGGGGGAGATAAATAAGACCCGGGATGAGCAGATACCTCTTGAGCTCATCAAAAGAGCCCATGGCGTCGTTAAGGGATAGACGTATCTCTTTTTTTCTGGACTTCCGCGCGGTGCGGGCATAAGGCTCGCTCGCTTTCTGCCTCCATCCTCCGCGCTCGCCCTTATGCCGCGCGGCCCAGCCCTATGCTCGCTTACGCCTTATGCCCCCCGAGTTTTTTTAAGACAAAAACAATACGCTTTACCGAAAACCTTAGCTGTCCGGCATACGCTTCTTTCCGATCAGCTCCCCCACCCTCTCGGCCATGGGCGGATGCGTATAATGGAACGCGGCGTAGAGCGGGTGCGGAAATAGGTTCGAGAGGTTGTCCTTCGAGAGCTTCACCAGCGCCCCCGCCATTGCCGATGGATTTTCAGTAAGCTCCAGCGCGTACCTGTCCGCCTCCCGCTCGTGGCGGCGCGAGAGGTACGCCAAGAGCGGCTTGAACGGGAACGAAATGACCGGCAGCAGGAAGCCGAGGAGCGCCACAAGCGCATAGAATGAAGCCCCCTCGAACGCGAAGGCCTGGCCGAGGATGCCGCTCTCGATGACCCTGTATGAGAGGTACAGGGCAGCAAGAGAGATAAGGCCAAAAGCGGCGAGGGCCTTTTGCAGGTGCCTCTTCCTCCAGTGTCCCGCCTCGTGCGCGAGCACGGACGCTATCTCGTCGTTGTCGAGCTTCTCAAGGAGAGTGTCGTAGAGCACTATCCTCTTCACGTGCCCGATGCCCGTGAAATAGGCGTTCGTGTGCGAGGTGCGCCTCGACGCGTCTACCTTCAATACCCTTTCCACCCTTATGCCGGCCGCCTCAGCCACCCTTATTATCCTCTTCTTCAATTCCGGGTCCTCGACCTCGTCGAACCTGTTGAAGAGCGGCTCTATCACGTAGGGCGATATGTACATCATGAAGACGCTGGAGGAGATAAAAAGGCACCATATCCAGAACCACCAGAGCGCGGGGCTGCCCCTCACTATCCAGAGGCCGGCGGCGGCGAGGGCGGCTGTCATGAGGGCGGAGACAGCCAGCGACTTCATAAAATCGGCGAGCCAGAGCGCCGGGGTCATGTTGCTGAAGCCGTAACGCTTCTCTATCCTGAAGCTCCGGTAAAGCCCGAAGGGCGCGCCGAGGGAGGCCTCCGCGAAAAAGAGCGCCATGAAAAAGAGGATGCCCGAAGAGATGAAGCCCAGGCCGAGGGAGGCCACCCAGGCGTCAAAGGGCTCCAATATGACTAATATGAACAGAAGCGTGAGCGCGACGCCCGAGATGGATTCGGCCATGGAGAACCGGGTGTTCTCTATCGTGTACTGCCGCGAGCGCGCGAGCACCCCTTCGTCCATATGGCCCTCGAAGCCCGGCGGAGGAGAGCCGCCCTTTTCCTTCAGGTGCTCGAGGTTCAGGTATTCGAGCCACCAGCCGAAGCCGGCTGCCGCGAGATATGCGATTACGATCGCCGCGAGCGTCCACATACCTTCAGTCTACCTCAAATGAAAACGCGATTCATTGACATGGCGAGTATTTATATGCTAATTTCAGTTCGTTCCCGCCGTTACGGTTTTTTCCAGTTTCAAAAACCTGCTATTCGCGCCCCGGAGCCATTCAGCGCATGGGACCCCTTACAAGAAATGCCGTATTTGCCGTGCTTCTCGTCCTGTCGGCCTCCGGGGCCGCGTTCGGCGATGCCCTGTGCAACTACGGCGACACCACCCAATCCGAAGGCAATCTGAAAAAAGGAAGGGCATCTGAAAAAGAGGGAAAGACCCTTGACGCGCTCCTTTTTTTCAGGGCCGCCGACACCATCTGCGGAAACCGCAAGGAGGCGCGTGAAGGGATAAGGCGCATCGGCTCGAAGATGGGCAGGGAGGCCGCCGCAAAGGGCAGGATATTCACGGGCAAGAACATCTTCTCTACCGTGCCTGACGCGGACTGCCGCAGGTGGGTGCGGGCGTACGACGTGCCTAATCCTTATGAGCCGAGCGTGCCGGGGTTGTGCATACGGCAATCCGGCGGCGTCAGGGTGCAGCTCGACCCCGCTGCGGGCGCGTACGACTGGTATGAGGTTACCTACAACTACCGCGAGTCCGACCTGCTCATATTGAAGGGGGTGACCGCGAGCCCCGGGGACATAGCCGTATACGAGGCGGCGCAGAGGCACTTCCAGGCGAGGCTCAGGCTCCAGGACAACGGATACGCGCCCGACCCCCAGCAGATGAAGGAGCTCCAGAAGATAGCGTCAACGAACGCCGCCTCTTTCCTTGCAAGGGAGGAGGAGGAGTTTCAGAACTCGAAGGATACCGAAAGGTCTCTGACAAGGCTCGAGAACGCGATGAAGTGGGCCATATACGGCTCTGAAGCGGACAGGGGCAGGGTCATACACCGCGCCTTTGACAGGGCCGAGGAGGCATTGAAGGGCAACGGCCTCTCTAACCTCTATGACGCGCTCGAATACTATTCCTTCGCGGGCGAGGCGGACAAGGTCGCGGACGTGGCTGAAAGGGCTGACGAGCTCGGCCTGGCGGCCCTCAATGACAACGACCCGGTGGCCGCCCTTAAGTACTTCATGCTCTCAGGCAACAGGGAGCTTATCGATAAGGCAAGGCCGCTCGCTGAAAAAGCCCGGAAAGACCCGGCATGGAAGAAAACAGGCGTGCCTGCCATGTAGGCTGCCTGGCGACCTCCCCCCCGGTCAGACCGGCCTCGCCCGGAGCTTCGGGGTTTGATTCCAAAGCGGGCCTCCTTATCTTCTTCACAGGGTCCTCGCCTGCAAGCCGCACGAACTCCGCGTAGCTCCTCAGAACCCTCTTGGTATAGGCCCTCGTCTCGTCATAGGGTATCGACTCGACGAACTCGTCGAGCTCGTTGGGCAGCGTCTTCGACCACCTGGCGGCGGCGTTGGGCCCGGCGTTGTAGCCCGCGACCGTGAGCGCCAGGTCCCCGTTGAACCTCTCGAGGAGCTGCCCCAGGTACCATGAGCCGAACTTGAGGCTCGTGTCAGCCTCAAGGAGGCTCTCCCTCTCGAAGACGAGCCCCAGCTCCCTCGCTATGCCCTTTGCCGTCGAAGGCATTATCTGCATCAGTCCGAGCGCGCCCACCGGAGAGACCGCCTCGGGGTTAAAGAGGCTCTCCTCCCTCGCGACGGCCGCGACCAGGAACGGGTCAGCTGCCCCTGCCCCCTTTTCCCTGGCCCTGTCGACAAGCCCAAGCGGGAATCCGAGGTGAACTGCCCCCCTGTCGCGTATGAGATGCTGCCGGTATATCCTGAAGGCCCTGTAGAAATCGTTCGCCTTGTAGAGGAGGCCGGCGAGCTCTAAGAGCCCCTGCTTGCCGCCTGGAGTTAGCTTCGCGGCTGCGTCGAGCTCGTCTGCTGCCTCGCTGTTGAGCCCAAGCAAGAGGAGCTCCTGCGCGGCCCTGTAATGCGGCGCTTCGGCAAGGGACTTGCTCCCGTTGACTTCCTTTGAGGGGGCCGCCCTCTCGATGTCAGAGGCGGGGATGGCAATAAAGGCCAGTCCGCCCAATTCATCTCCCCTTGCCCTCATCGCCGCCATGAGGCAGTAGAAGGACGCCTCATCCCTTTCGCATAGGGCCCTGTAGGTATCGGCTGCCTCATAATCCCTGCCAAGCCTCTCGGCGCTCCGGGCGAGCCAGTACCTGAACTTCGAGGCCGAGGCGCCCTCGGGTTTCGCCTCGAGGTACGCGCCAAAGGACTCGTAGGCGTCGTCATACCTGCCCGCAGTGTAAGCGCCCCAGGCTATCTTCCAGAAGGCGTCCTCTGAGGCCCGGGTCTCCCTGAAGCCGTCGAGCACTGACCTGTAGGCGTAGAGCGCGCCCTCCGGGTCCTTTCCTTCCTTTGTCTTTCCGATGAGCAGAAGTATATCCGCCCTCTCCCTGCTCTTCGGGTACTTTTCCGAGAGCCTCTTTTCGGAATCGAATAGGCCCTCTTCCCTGCCCTGCCTCGCCGATGAGAGGCCGTACCAGTAGAGGGCCTGCGCCTCAAAGGCGAGGTCTTTACCAGAGAGGTATTTCTTCAGAAGCTCCTCTGCCCTCTCGTAGCGCTTGAGCCTCGCGTTGGCGACAGCAAGCCTAAAGAGCGAGAGCTCAGCGAAGCCCGGCTCTGTGAGGAATGGCTCGAACTCATCTATGGCCCGCGAAAGGGCGGCGGCCTTAAGGAGCCCCTCTGCCCTCCTGAAGCGCTCAACGCTCGTGAGCGCCGCCTCCTTTATGCCGGATGCCTCGATCGAGGAGAGCCTGATCAGGGCCTGGGCCGCCTCTTTTGACGCGGGCCTTGTTGTCGCGAGCTCTTTTAAAGGCGCTACGGCTTGAGCCGGCCTTCCAGACTCTATCACCGCGTCCGCGAGATAGAGGAGGGCCTGGGCCTTTTTCGGGCTTTTTGGGAACCTTTTTATGAAATCCGCGAACGCGCCGGATGCCTCGTCATCGAGGCCCGCTTCGAGGAGCGAGGAGGCCTTTAAAAAGGAGGCCTTCTCCTTAAGCGAAGAAGAGGGATAGGCTGATATAATGGAATCATAGACTTCGGCAGCCTCCGCGTACAGGAGCCGGGTTGAGAGGGCCTGGGCCTTATAGAAGAGGAGATGGTCTTCTATATCCTTCAAGCTGGAAGCGCCCTCGAGGAGTTCGAGGGCCGAGGGGTCTTTCTCCTCTATTGCCATGATGCCCAATAGAAGAGATGCCCGTGAAGCCCAGACGGTGCCGGGAAAGAGCCTCTTTGTCTCGTGAAATGACCTCTTGGCCTCTGCCCTGTCGACATCCTTCATCCTCTGCGCAAAGATGAAGAGCGCCTCGGGGTCGAACTCCCGGACCACTTCCACGGCGTCTGTCTCCGCAATGCTCCGAGTCTCGATGAAGGTCGCCGAGGCAGGGCCGGGAAGCGCTATCTGCGCTGCCGAGACAAGCGCGCCTATGAGATAAAGGCTCCTCTTGTTCAATGGCACAGGGTACCTCCGATCCAGGCGCATTATATCACAGCCGTACTTGCCTTCAAAAGGATTGGAGCGGCCTCTTGCCTGGAAAAAAGCTGTTATAGATGCTAAAGCTGGTGTATAATCCGGGCTTTAGGCCGCAGGGCGGCAACTTACTAATTTTTCAGGAGAAAAGGATGCAACTCATTGAGGAACTGACGGCTGAGCCCAAGATAGCCTATTTCTCAATGGAGGTGGGCTTCAGAAACGACATACCGACATACAGCGGCGGCCTGGGCGTACTGGCAGGCGACACCATCAAAAGCGCGACCGACCTGGGCCTGCCAATGGTCGCGGTATCCCTTATCTACAAGAAGGGTTACTTCAGGCAGGAGCTCGACAAGAACGGCAGACAAACGGAGTTCCCGGTCCAGTGGAACCCGGCCGAGCACATGACGCTGCTGCCGCAGAAGATAAAGGTCGCTATAGAGGGCCGCGAGGTATTTGTCCAGGCGTGGGTCTATTTCATAACGAGCCTCGTTACCCAGTGGAAGGTCCCGATATTCTTCCTCGATACGGACGTGCCTGAGAACGCGCCCGAGGACAGGGCAATAACAGACCAGCTCTACGGCGGCGACGACAGGTACAGGCTAAAGCAGGAGGTCATACTCGGCATAGGCGGCGTCCTCACGCTCCGGGCCCTGGGCTTCAGGATAAAGAAGTACCATATGAACGAAGGGCACGCCGCGCTCCTCACCCTCGAGCTCCTTCAGAGGTACAAGCGCGACATCGAGGCCGTATGGGACGAGAGGGCGGTCTGGGACCTCGAGCGCGTAAAGGACCTCTGCGTCTTCACGACCCATACGCCTGTGGAGGCGGGCCACGACCGGTTCTCCTACGACCTCGTAAGGGAAGTCCTCGGAGAGCCCATACCCTTTGACGTGCTCCGCGATCTCGGCGGCAGCGGCAAGCTCAACATGACCCTTCTCGCCATGAACCTCTCCCAGTACATAAACGGGGTCGCGAAGAAGCACAGCGAGGTCTCCAAGGTACTCTTCCCCGGATACAAGATACAGGCCATAACCAACGGCGTGCACACCTTTACCTGGGTCTCGGAGCCTTTCGCCAGGCTCTACGACAAGTATCTGCCCGGCTGGGCAAACGAGCCGGAGCTATTCGTCAGGATAACGAAGATACCCGAGGACGAGCTCTGGGGCGCGCACATGCAGGCCAAGAAGAAGCTCATCGATTACGTCAACGAAAAGACGGGCGCCGCCTTTGACTACAACACCCTCACCATCGGCTTCGCCCGGAGGGCTACCGCGTACAAGAGGGCGAGCCTCCTCTTCTGGGACATGGAGCGCCTCCGCAAGATAGGCAAGAATAAGATACAGGTGATATACGCCGGAAAATCTCACCCGAGGGACAACGACGGAAAGAAGAACATCGAGGAGATCGTAAAGAAGGCGAAGGAGCTCTCAGGCGACATCAATATCGTCTACCTCGAGAACTACGACATGGACCTCGCGCTTAAGCTCGTCTCGGGCGTGGACGTGTGGCTCAACACGCCCATGAGGCCGAGGGAGGCCTCGGGCACGAGCGGCATGAAGGCCGCGCACAACGGCGTCCTGAACTTCAGCATCCTCGACGGCTGGTGGATAGAGGGGCATATCGAAGGGTACACGGGCTGGTCAATAGGCCCGGCGCCGACCGAGAGCTCCCTTTCGACGTCGACCGACGAGCTCGACGCCGAGGACCTCTACAGCAAGCTCGAAAAGGAGGTCCTCCCCGCCTACTACGACAACAGGCACATTTGGATGCGCATGATGGAGAACTCGATAGGCAAGATAGCCTACTACTTCAACTCGCACAGGATGATGAGAAGGTACGTGACAGAGGCGTATATAAGGTAAGAAGTAATGGTTCAGGGTTGCGCCCCTGAACCTGAAAGTCGGTAAGCGGCTTAACAAATTTTCGGGTTCAATTTGCAAAATTGAACCCGCCCGAAATTGAATGTCTATAGAATTCTTACACTACGGCGTCCTTCCGCTCTTGAGATAAATCCTGCACTCCTCGCTCCCTATCCAGTCTATCTTCATCATGTTGGTCGCGCCTCTAAGGCCCACCTTTGTGCCCGAGACGATGACGACCGTCTCTCCGAAGTCCGCAAGACCGTTGTCGAGCAACGCAGCCTCTCCCCTGCATATCATCTCGTCGGTCGTCTCTCCGAACTCGATGAGGTAAGGCGTAACGCCCCATAGGAGAGACGCCCTTCTCCGGGTCGTCGTCTGGTTGGTGAAGGCGAATATCGGCGTGAGGGGCCTGAGTTTCGATAAGAGCCTCGCCGTCTCGCCCGACTGCGTGAAGACCACTATCGCCTTCGGGCCGACCTCGTCAGCCGCTGCCGCTGCCGCGAAGGAGACGGCCTGGGCGAACGAGCCGATTGCGGCCTTCTTCCTCCTCAGGTGGGCCTTCTGGGCAAGGGCTGCCTCTTCGGCCTCTTCTATTATCTTGACCATTGTCTCGACGACCTTGATGGGATAGCTGCCGACGGCAGTCTCGCCCGAGAGCATTAGCGCGTCCGTGCCGTCGAAGACCGCGTTGGCGACGTCCGAGGCCTCAGCCCTCGTCGGCCTCGGGTTGGTTATCATCGACTCCATCATCTGGGTCGCGGTGATGACGACCTTGCCGGCCTCGTTTGCCCTTGAAATGAGCTTCTTCTGGAGCACGGGTATCTCTTCGGTGGAGAGCTCTACCCCAAGGTCCCCCCTCGCTATCATTATCCCGTCCGATTCTTCGAGTATGGCGTCGAGGTCCTCTATGGCCTCCGCCTTCTCTATCTTGGCGATCACCGGGATATCCGAGCCCGCTGATCTTATTATCTCCTTGACCCGAGCTACCTCGGCGGCCTTCCTCACGAACGAAAGGGCTATGTAGTCAACGCCCTTCTCTATGCCGAAGGAGAGGTCCGCGAGGTCCTTCTCCGAGAGGCACGGCGCGCTCACGTTCACGCCTGGCAGGTTCATGCCCTTGTTCTCTTTCAATACGCCGCCGTAGACAACCTCGCAGAGGATGGCGTCGCCGTCAACTCCGAGCACGCGGGCCTCTATCAGTCCGTCGTCCATGAGTATCCTGTCGCCTGGCTTTACGTCCTTGTAGAGGTCGCCGTATGTGGTGGAGATCATCGATTCGTCGCCGTCAGGGTCGCGCGGCACGATTGCGATATGCTGCCCTGCCTTGAGCTCTACTGAAGGTTTTCTCAAGCGGCCCACCCTGATCTTGGGCCCCTGCAGGTCGAGGAGTATGGCTGCGGGAAGGTTGAGTTTTTCCGAGACTTGCCTGACGGAAGATATGACCTCGCCGTGCTCTCTTCGGGAGCCGTGAGAGAAGTTCAGACGCATTACCCCGGCGCCGGCGAGCATGAGCCCCTCTATTGTTGCCGGTAGGCTCGAGGACGGGCCTATTGTGGCGATTATCTTGGTCTTTCTCTTGGGAGTGCTCACGGGATAGGATTATCCCATTCAAGGGTCTTTGAGTCAACAACGATGGACTTATTTCATGCCGGCTAAAACTCCACCTTCGCCCTTCCAACGACTATCGTAGTATACGCCGCCCCCTTCTTAAGCGGCGCGCGCACAGAGAGCGCGCCTTTCAAAGGTGCGCCTGTTATATAGCCCAGCGCCATATCCCTCTCTATATTATCCCTGAACGATACGAGCCTGCCTTCGAGCCCCTCTCCCTCTATCTCCCTCGTGAACCTGAGGCCAATTGCAGCGGTATCTATCTTTAACTCCCTTGCCCCCTCGAAATACTCCCTGTACTTCTGCGCCCTCCAGCCGGTCCTGCTTATTACCGTCTTTTGGATCGCCAGGCCAGAGGCCGCGATCCTGAAGACCTTTGGCCGCTTTTGAAATCTGTAGGCGTCGAGTATATGCCCGAGCTCTCCCGTCCTCTCGATGCCTATTACAATGTCCGGCTTGAGGAGGTCGATCTTGTGCTGCTTGTAGACCCTGCCCAGAGGCTCTGATATGAGGCCGGTGGTGTCTATCACGACCCTTTCGCACCGCTGCAATGCCCTCTCCAAAAGGAGTTTTGCGCCCGCGAGCGAGGGCAGGAGATTTCCGGCAGGGCTCGTCGCGCCCGTGAAATAGATCCCGGCTGGCCTGATCCTCTCCCATCCCTTGAAGCCGCCTCTCACCATGCCCCAGCCCAGCGTCGTTGGCGGCCCTATGTGCGACTGCCCCATGTCAAGATCGAGTATGGCCGTTCTATGGTCGCGGGAGAGGAGGTCTCCCAGGACCTCGGCCAGGGTGGTCTTCCCGGCGTCAGCGCCTCCGACGAGCATTATGCTCCGGGTGCCGTGCGAGAATATTGCCTTTGCTATCTCTCTTTCAAGCTCCAGGCTCGCACCTCCTGAGAGTTTTCTCACAGGCTCAATGATATCAGAGAACGGCATCCCAGGCGCAGGGCGCGGAGTCTCCGGAATTTTTCTGATTTTTTCTTTGACATTTTTAGGCCGTTTGGTAATATTCAAAATGCCTGAAGGATTTCGACAAAAATTCATCAGAATTTAAAGTGTTTTTCCCTTTTTCCCTTAGTGCTCAAAAGAACCCCGTTATATGACATACACGTCTCGCTCGGAGCCAGGATGGTCCCGTTCGCGGGATGGGAAATGCCTGTGCAGTACTCCGGCGTTATCGAGGAGCACAAGGCGGTACGCTCGGCCTGCGGCCTTTTCGACGTGAGCCACATGGGCGAGATAGAGGTCTCAGGCGACAGCGCCATCGATTTCGTCCAGTTCATAATGACCAACGATATCGAGCGCATAGCCGACGGCCAGTGCCAGTACACGCCCCTTTGCAGGGCCGACGGCGGGGTCGTCGACGACACTATCGTCTACAGGTTCAACATAGACCGCTACCTCTTTGTCGTTAACGCCTCGAACAAGGACAAGGTCTTCGGCTGGATGCTTGAGGTCCAGGCAAAGGAAAAGTTCCCTGATGTTACGATAGAGGACCTGAGCGCCTCTTACGCCCAGATAGCCATACAGGGGCCAAAGTCAATAGACGCCATGAGGCCCCTGCTGGACATAGACCCGGATGATATTCGCCATTTTCACTTCCACATAGGCCTTTTGGCGGGCGAGATAGAGGCGATAGTCTCGAGGACGGGCTACACCGGCGAGGACGGCTTTGAAGTTTACCTCGACCCGAAAGATGCCCCGGCCCTGTGGAAGGTCTTGACTGACTCGGGCATGCCGCACGGCATCCGGCCCGCGGGTCTTGGCGCAAGGGACACCCTGAGGCTCGAGATGGGCTACCCTCTCTACGGCCATGAGCTCGCCGACGACATAACGCCCATAGAGGCCGGGCTTGGAAAATACGTAAGGTTTTCAAAGGATTTCCTCGGCAAGGAGGTCCTTGAGAGGCAGTCGAAGGAAGGGACGTCAAAGGCCCTCGTAGGCCTCAGGATGTGTGATGCAGGCATACCCAGGCAGGGCTACGAGGTTCAATCCGGAGGGAAGACCATCGGCCAGGTAGCGAGCGGGACAATGTCGCCATCTCTTGAGGTCGGCGTAGCGACCGCCTTTGTGAAGCCTGAGTTCAAGGCGGCTGGCACCAGCGTTGAAGTGGTAATAAGGGGGCGCGCCGCAAAGGCAGAGGTGGCGCGCCTGCCGTTCTACAGGAAGTAATCATCTGCATTTTTTATTTTAAGCTGGAAAGGAGAACTAAATATGGATTTCCCGAAGGACCTTAAGTATACCAAGGAGCACGAGTGGGTCAGGGTCGAAGGAAAGACTGTGGTGGTAGGCATAACCGACTACGCCCAGGACTCTCTCGGCGACGTTGTCTATGTCGAGCTGCCCCAGGAGGGCGCGTCAGTAACCAAGCACGAGCCCTTCGGCGTTGTCGAGTCGGTAAAGGCGGTCTCTGACCTCTACTCCCCGGTAAGCGGAAGCGTAACCGAGGTCAACGACGCGATCATCGACAGCCCCGAGGCCATCAACGAAGACCCTTACGGCGACGCCTGGATGATAAAGGTGGAGATAGCCGGCGCGAGCGAGCTCGACGACCTTCTTACCGCGGACGAGTACCAGAAGTTCATCGAAGAAGAGAAATAAGAAGCTGTGCCCTACATCCCGCATACTGAACAGGACATCCAGAAGATACTCAAGGCCCTTGGCGCTTCAACGGTAGAAGACGTACTCTCGCAACTGCCCGCCTCCTTGAGGCTTAAAAAGCCCCTTGACCTGCCTTCAGGGCTCTCTGAGCAGGAGCTCGGCGCTCACCTGCGCGAGCTCGGAGGAAGGAACTCAACCGTACAGGACTATTCGAGCTTCCTTGGCGCGGGCGCGTACAACCATTACATCCCGGCCATAGTGGACAGCGTAATATCGCGCTCCGAGTTCTTTACCTCCTATACGCCTTACCAGCCCGAGCTATCCCAGGGCACGCTGCAGGCCATATTCGAATACCAGACGCTCGTATGCCAGCTCACCGGCATGGACGTCGCCAACGCGTCGCTCTATGACGGCGCGACCGCGGTCGCGGAGGCCTGCCTCATGGCCAGGCGGATAACAGGCAGGCAGGGCATCGTCCTCTCAGGCGCGCTCCACCCTGAGTACAGGGAGACGGTCAAGACCTATCTCGTGGGGACGGGCGACCAACTCTCTGAGGCAATGTACTGCACCGAGACAGGCGCGACATTGCCCGGCGCTGTAGAAGCCGTTATTGACGAAAAGACCGCCTGCGTGGTAGTCCAGCACCCCAACTTCTTCGGCTGCCTCGAGGACGTTGAGGCCGTTGCCCAAATAGTTCACAGGAAAAAGGCCCTTCTCGTAGTAGTGGTGAACGAGGCCGTCTCATTGGGGCTATTGAAGCCCCCGGCAGAGACCGGCTGCGACATAGCCGTGGGCGAGAACCAGTCGTTCGGGAACGCGTTGAACTACGGCGGGCCGTACCTCGGCTTCATGGCCACAAAGGACGAGTTCATCCGCCAGATGCCGGGTCGTCTCATAGGCCAGACAGTTGACAGGGACGGCAGGAGGGCGTTCTGCTTGACATTCGCCACAAGGGAGCAGCACATACGAAGGGAGCGGGCCACGTCCAACATCTGCACCAACCACGGCCTCTCTGCCCTGGCAGCCGCCGTGCACATGGTGGGGCTCGGCTCTCAGGGCCTCAAGAAGATGGCTACGCTCAACCTCTCGAAGGCCGAATATCTGAAAAAGAAACTCTCGGAAGCGGGCGCGCAATTGGCCTTCAGCTCGCCGACCTTCAATGAATTTACGATAAAGGTGAATAAAGACCCCGGAGAGGTTCTGGATAATTTACTGGGGAAGAAGATAATCGGAGGCCTGGGCCTCAAGAGGTTCTACCCTGCCCTCGACCGCCATATCCTCGTCGCCGCGACAGAGATGAACTCGAGGGCGGAGATGGACTCTCTGGCAGAGGCGATAAAAGGGGCGTAGGCTCTTTTAATACGGAACGGTACTCGAAATGGAATCTGACGGCATAAAGGGGCTCCTTCATGAGGAGCCCGTCATATTTGAGAAGTCCTCAGCGGGGAGGATCGGCATAGAGCCGCCCTCTTACGACGTGCCTGAGGCAGACCCGGCAAAGGTCATCCCGGCAAGGCTCCTGAGGGAAGACCTCGACGGCTTCCCGGACGTTGCCGAGATAGACACGGTTCGCCACTACACCAGGCTCTCGCAGTGGAACTTCGGCGTTGACTCGGGCTTCTACCCGCTCGGCTCGTGCACCATGAAGTACAACCCGAAGATAAACGAATGGGCGGCCCGCCTTCCGGGGCTCTCCCTCCTGCATCCGTACCAGCCCGAGGGGCTCACCCAGGGCGCTCTCGAGCTCATGCACTCCCTCGAAGCCTACCTCGCCGAGATAACCGGCATGATTGCCATCACGCTCCAGCCGTCAGCAGGCGCTCACGGAGAGCTCTGCGGCCTTCTCATGATATCCGCCTACTTCAAGTCGATTGGGAAGCCTCGCACCAAGATAATAATACCGGACACTGCCCACGGCACAAACCCGGCAAGCTCTCACCTCGCGGGCTTCAAGGTCGTGCCCATCAAGACAGAAGGCAAGGACGCGCTATCAGTCGAGACAGTGGCCGCCGTGATGGACGAGGAGACTGCGGGCCTCATGCTTACAAACCCGAACACCATTGGCCTCTTCGAGAAGAACATAAAAGAGATAGCGGAGCTCGTCCACAAAAAAGGCGGCTTTGTCTACTGCGACGGCGCGAACATGAACGCGCTCATGGGCCTCACGAAGCTGGGAGAGATGGGCGTTGACGTCGTCCAGCTCAACCTCCACAAGACCTTCTCAACGCCCCACGGCGGCGGCGGCCCGGGAAGCGGCCCCGTAGGCGTAGGAAAGAGGCTCGAGCCCTTCCTGCCGAAGCCGAGGATAAGAAAAGAGGGCAACAGGTACAGCCTCGATTATGACAGGCCTCAGTCCATCGGCAGGATGAAGGCCTTCTACGGCAACTTCTCCATCATGGTCAGGGCCTATGCCTATATCCGCCGGATGGGCAGGGACGGCTTGAAGCGAGCGAGCGAGGCCGCCATACTGAACGCCAACTATATCAAGGAGAAGCTCAAGGGCACCTACCACCTCGCCTTTGACGAGCCCTGCATGCACGAGTGCGTATTCTCGGACAAGATACAGCTCGGCGACGGGGTATCCACGCTCGATGTGGCGAAACGCCTGATAGACTACGGCTACCACCCGCCGACCATCTACTTCCCGCTCGTCGTGCACGGCGCGATAATGATAGAGCCGACCGAGACCGAGACCGTCGAGACGCTGGATAAGTTCATAGAGGTCATGAAGGCCATTGCCGAAGAGGCGAAGACCGACCCTGAGATCCTCAAGAACGCGCCCACCAGGACAAAGGTAAAGAGGGTGGACGAGACAAGGGCGGCAAGGGAGCCGGTCTTGAGGTGGAAGAAAAAGGAATAGACCCCGTTTATGACGGATTTAAAAAGGCTCAGGTAAAATACCTGAGCCTTTTTTATTTTTATTTGACCTCCCCCTCCCTTGACGAGGGGACTGAGGGGAGGGTGAAGATTACCCCCTCACCCCTGCCCTCTCCCCCATCGGGGAGAGGGAGTTTTTCCTCCCCCTTTTCTAAAGGGGGACTGAGGGGGATTATAAACGGTGCGCATGGCGCACCCTCAAAAACTGTTGTAAAGCTAAAGAATGAGATTGCTTCGCTTCTCTCGCAATGACAACCTCCTTCTACCTCGCCGAGACTATCACATAATTGAACTCTCCCATGACCTCGATGTAATCCCGCTCCCACTTGGCCGGGAGCGGCGGGTAGAGCGCGCCCAGTTTAAGCGCCGTTATCACGTTCTCGTCGAGCGCGGGATAGCCGGTCGACCTTACTACCTTGAAGTCCGATACAGAGCCGTCCTTGTTTATCCTAAACTGCATCTTTAAAGTCCCCTGCCAGCCGTTACGCGCCGCTGCCTGGGGGTAGTCCCAGTAGATGTCGAGCTTGTGCGCGATGGCGCTCGCGTAGTTGCCGAGGTCCAGCTCCTCCGTATTTATCTGCAGGCTGTGGCCCAGATCATAGGTCGAGGATATGGCCGGGGCCTCTCCGGGCCCGCCCTGCGTGACGTCTGATTTTCGCTTGACGCTCTTTGCCGGGGCATTGCCTGAAAAGTCCTTCTTCGCTATATTGGTAAGCTGCTCGTCGCTCGGGAAGAGGCTCGGCCTTTTTTTCCCGGCCTTCGCGCCCGGCTCTGCCTTTAGGTCGCCCTCGCCTTCGAGCGGCCTTGCCGCGCTGCCCTCACCCCCCGCGCCCGTACTCCCGGCCTGCGGTGCTGTCGCCTTTGCCTGAGGCGGGGCGCTGCCAATCACGCCTTCAGAAGCAACTCCAGGCTTTTCAGGCGGCCCTGGCGCGGGCACAGTCTCCCGGATGACCCTCTGCTCCTTTGATGAAAGATGCTCGGCCTCCTTCTTTTCAGTCGAAATGTTGGACTCTTCCGGCCTTGGCAGCTCTTTAATAAATTCCTTTGGCTTCGTGGTCTCCCGTCGCGTTTCCTTAGGCTCTTTAATCACCTTTTCTTCTTTTTGCCGCTCTGGCACAGGTGCGGGCGGGGGCGCCTCTATCTCCACCGGTATCGGGGTCGTCAATACGCGCTCTCGCTCAAAGAGGCCCTTTGGCAACAGCTCCACCACCCCGAGCGCCCCCAGGTGCAAAAGCACGGAAAGCGCGAGGAAAATCAGCAGAGTATGCTCTTGTTCACGGAAGGTTTTGATTGACATGCGGTGCCAAATCTGTCAAACTTTATAAAGGTTTTGACCGTTTCTAAAACTTCAGTTTTTCAGCAGCCTATAGATATTTTACTCTTAATTGCGGGGTAGTACAAATGTTCGGGCTCGGCACCACGGAGCTTATAGTAATACTCGTCATCGTCCTCGTCCTCTTCGGCGCCGGAAAGCTGCCCGAGATAGGCTCCGGCCTGGGCAAGGCCATAAAGAACTTCAAGCGCTCATCGAGCGAGAACGACATCGACGTCACCAACAAGGACGACAAAGACAAGCTGAAGAAATAGACCCTACCCCTTCCCCTGCCCTTTTCCGCCCTTTTCAGCCAGAACTTCCTTTGCGGCCTGTCTGACCTCGGGATGTATGGTCGTGTCTTCGGATATGGCCGACAGGTCCTGGCTGAGCATGAACTCCACGAGCGCGATAGAGACCCTTGTCGGCGTATATGGGTTCCTGGATATCGCCTTCAGGACATCGTACCTCTTCGACCACTTATTGTGGAGGGCAACGCGCTTCAATACCACCGGCGAGTTGGGCCGCTTGGAGGCTATCTTCAAGACTTCTTTTTCGGTTATCCGCGGGTTGTTAAGCAGGTTCTCGACGACTTCGGGGTCAGGGTCTGAGAGGAGCTTCTCGAGGTGCCTTATCAGGTGGGACTTGGCGAGGCCCCGCCTTTCGCCGAGCGTAAGGTGCGCGGTCTTTATGAACTCCTCTTCCTCGTAGCCGCTTACGCCTTCCCTGTGCGCCTCGAAATCCGTGAAGAAGCGCGAGACCCTTACAAGCCCGAGCCTCAAGGAAGCGAGATAGATTGAATCGTATTGCGCCTGTCCCAGGCTTTTCAGCACGCCGTCGTTGTCCACCAGTATGGCGCGCACTATCGCGGCCCCGGCGTCCTCGGGGCCCTTCTTCAATATTATCCCGATTATCCCGGAGCCCTCTTCGGGCTGGAGGGAGGCGAGCGTCCTTGAGAAGAGGGCGAGCCTCATGCCGCTCTCTGGCAATGCCGCAAGGTCGGCAAGGAGCCTGGCTGTTATTGCCTCAAGAGGAAGCATGCGGACCGTTCCGGGGCTATCTCACTATGTCGAGGCCGTACTCGGCAACACCCTCGGCCTCGGTGAATATGACCATCACGGGCACGGTGCCCTTGGGCGGTATTATGCCGCCTGAGGGGTCCTTGAAGGCCTTCTGGAGGTCTTCGAGGGGCATGTTCCTTACGTCGTCTATCGATACTATCCTGCCGGGCGAGACCGAGCGGGAGCCTATCTTGTCCCCGTCCTCGTTGTAGATGATGCCTGTGGCGGCCTTTATGGGCTGAGGCTCTCCGGTGATGTTCTTGACCCTGGCCTCTATGACGAAGAGCTTGCCGATGTTCCTGTTCTCCTCGTAGAAGCCCTTTATGGCCTCTATCTCGACGGTCTTCAGCTGGCTCGTCGCGGGCGGCATGAGCGTGCGGGCGAGCTTGTCTATTACGCCCGTGTACCAGACGAAGCCTCCGCCGAGGACGATTATGAGTATCGCCGCCACCAGGCCCATGTTGCCGGAGCGCTCTTTTCTTGAGGGCGCGTCCTCGACGTGGTCGCTGAACGAGGGCAGGTCCTCCTCTGAAATCGTATGCGAGAGGACCTCATTGAAGTCCTCCGGGGCCATCTCTTCAGGCTCCTTCACCACTCCCGCTGGCTCCTCGGCCTTGCCGCCCCGTGTGTAGCCGGATGCTGCGGCGGCCTTTGCCCTGTGGGCGGCCGCTACGCTCTCTTCGGTATCCTCCCAGAGGGCTTCAGCGCCCTTTGTCGCCCTGGGCGCGCTCTCCGGGGTATCTTCTATATCGAAGCTGAAGTCGTCATCGTCCTTTTTCCC
>Ga0209322_10000184_pt1 | contig 33644 bp, 39 predicted proteins | sample Rifsed19ft1_FD_184013 | JGI IMG/M metagenome (GOLD analysis project Ga0209322, IMG submission 184013) | Soil microbial communities from Rifle, Colorado, USA - sediment 19ft 1 (version 2) | ecosystem: Environmental > Terrestrial > Deep subsurface > Rock core/Sediment | place: Rifle, Colorado... | reverse complement strand
GGGCCGGGAATGTGCCCATTATATGAAGGTATGAGCCCCCTGACGCCGCGCGAGCCGTCCTTGAGCCGCACCTTCGCCCTGCTGAGCCTGCTCACCATCGCGCTCATCACCGCCGCCCAGGTCGGAGTCCAGTGGGTCCTCCTCCGGGAGGACCGCCTGGAGCACGAGCGGACGACCAGCGCCAACACGATCCGCGCCGAGGCGTACGCGCTGCTCCGGGCCGAGGACTTCGTGCGCTGGCGGAGCCCCGAGGCCCAGCAGCGCTTCGAGGGGTTCTTCCGCCGCGCCCTGTCCGACCCCGAGATCCTCCGCGTGAAGGTGTATGACGGGGAGATGCGCGTGGTGTGGTCCGACGAGCCGCGCCTGCGCGGCACCCGCTTCCCGGAGAACGCCAGCCTCGCCCAGGCCCTGAAGGGGCAGACGGTCGCGCACATCGAGCACGGGGGGAAGTCGGAGAACGTTTTCGAGAAGGGCTTCGCCCGCACCGTCGAGCTCTACGTCCCGCTCGCGTTCTCGACTGGCGCGACCCCCGGCACGGCCGCCGTGGCGGGGGTCGTGGAAGTCTACAAGAAGTCCGAGCGCTTGTTTGCCAACATCTGGCGGGACCGGTTGACGATCGTCGGCATCTCGCTCGCCGGGGCCGCGGCCCTGTACGTCGCCCTCTTCGGGATCGTGCACCGCGCCTCGCGCCAGCTCCAGGCGCAGCAGGGGGACCTCCAGCGGCAGACCACGGCGCTCAAGGCCGCCAACCGCGAGCTGCGCGCCACCCAGGACCAGCTACGGGCCGCCGAGCGGCTCGCCGCCATCGGCGAGGTCAGCGCGGCCGTGGCGCACGGCATCCGGAACCCGCTGGCCAACATCCGCGCGGCGGCCCAGGTCGCCCGCGACGCCCCGAAGGACTCCGGAGCCGTGAAGAGGTACCTGGGCGCCATCACCGCCGAGGTGGACCGGCTCGACCACTGGCTCCGGGCGCTCCTCGACGTGGTCCGCCCGTTCCAGCCGCGCCTGGCCCCCGTGGAGGTCAACGCCCTGGTGGACGACCTCCTGGGCCTTCTCCGCGATCGCATCGCCCGGAGCGAGATCACGCTGGAGCGGCGGCTGGCCGCCGACCTGCCGAGGCTGACGGCGGACGAGGTCCAGCTGCAGCAGGCGCTCCTGGGCGTCTTCGACAACGCGCTCCATGCCCTGCCGCGCGGCGGGATGCTCGCCGTCCAGACGGAGCGCGTGGACGGCGGGGGACGCCCCGCGGTCCGCGTCACGATCCAGGACAACGGCGAGGGGATTCCCGCCGATCGGCTCGGCCGGATCTTCGAGCCCTTCTTCACCACCAAGAGCCAGGGAACGGGTCTCGGGCTCGCCATCACCAAGAAGGTGGTCGAGGGCCACAACGGTCGCATCGACATCGAGAGCCAGCGGGGGCTGGGGACCACGATCCGGATCACCCTCCCCGTGGCCGGGCCCGCTCCGGAGGCCGCATGATTCCTTCGGTCCTGATCATCGAAGACGAGAAGATCCTTTCCGAGGCCATGCGGGACTACCTGTCGCGGCACGGCTACGAGCCCGCGGTGGCCGCCTCCGGCGAGGACGGGCTCCGGAGCATGCGGGAGTCGGAGGCGGACCTGGTGGTCCTCGACTACAAGCTGCCGGGCATGGACGGCCTCGAGGTGCTCCGGCAGATCAAGCAGATGGCCCCCTCCTCCGAAGCCGTCATGTTGACGGCCCACGGGACGGTGAAGACCGCCGTCGAGGCCATGCGCGCGGGCGCCTTCGACTACCTCTCCAAGCCCGTGGACCTGGAGGAGCTCGCCCTGGTGCTGGACAAGGCGTGGAACCACGCCCGGCTGCAGCGCGAGCTCCGCTACTGGCAGGACGCCAGCCGCAAGGGAGACCCGCGGAGCCGCATCCTGGGGGACTCCGACGCCACCCGCCAGCTCAGGGCGCAGGTCGAGCGGCTCGCCACGCTCGAAGGGGGGCAGGCGGCGGCGCCGGCCATCCTCATCACGGGCGAGACCGGCACCGGCAAGGGCCTCGTGGCCCGAACCATCCACGATCTGAGCCCGCGCGCGGACCGCCCGTTCGTGGAGGTGAACTGCGCCGCCATCCCGGCCGCGCTCCTGGAGTCGGAGATCTTCGGCTTCGAGCGGGGCGCCTTCACCGACGCGCGCCAAAGCAAGCCGGGGCTCTTCGAGTCGGCCGACGGCGGGACGCTCTTCCTCGACGAGATCGGCGCGATGCCTCTCGAGCTCCAGGTGAAGCTCCTGAAGGTCATCGAGGAGAAGTCCGTTCGCCGGCTCGGGAGCCTCCGCGCGAAGGTGGTGGACGTGCGGGTGATCGCCGCGACCAACGCCAACCTGGAGGCCGCGGCCCAGAGCGGGAGCTTCCGGCTGGACCTGCTCTACCGCCTCCAGGTCCTGACGCTCACGCTCCCCCCCCTTCGCGAGCGGCCCGAGGACATCCTGCCGCTCGCCCGCTCCTTCCTGGCCCAGGCGGCACAGAAGTACCGGCGGCCGAAACGCCTCCAACCCGACGCCGAAACGCGGCTCTCCACCTACGCCTGGCCCGGCAACGTGCGGGAGCTCGCCAACGTCGTCGAGCGGGCCGTGCTCCTGCACGAGGGCGGGGAGATCGGGGGGGACGACCTGGGGCTCAAGAGCTCGCCGCCGCGTGCGAGCGGCGCGGAGGTGGACAGCGGCGGGGTGCGCGTGGACTTCTCGCGGGGCGGCGTCAGCCTAGCGCACCTGGAGCGCACGTTGATCGTCGAGGCGCTCAAGGCCGCGGGGGGGAACCGGCGCCGCGCGGCGGAGCTGCTCGACATCTCGCTCGAGACGCTCCGCTATCGGATCGAGAAGTACGGCCTCGCCGCGGGGGGCGCCCCCCCGAGCTAGACCAGAGAGGCTTGCCGCTGGGCCCGGCCCGGCGCGTGGATGTAGAGCTCCCCCGGACCCGGCTTGGCGGGCGCGCCCGGGCGGGGCGGCTGCATCGCGTAGGTGACCTCCCTCCCGTGGTCCGCGTACTGCCGCTCCGGATTGTAGATGCGGCTGAACTTCCGGAGCATCCGGACGAAGTTCGTCTGCCCCCGGCAGAGGTGCCCGACGGCCGTGGCGGCGGTCCGCCGGAGGGCGGCCACGCCGAGATGCTTCCGGTTCAGCACCGCCTGGGTCTTGACGTCTCGGTGCCGGGATAGGGCGTGTTGACCGTGAGGTGGACGATCTCCGGAACGCTCGAGGCCCACTCCCGGATCCCCGCGAACCGCTGCTCGGCCCAGTCGGGGTCGGCGATGATGTTCACGGCCACGGTGAGGCCGAGGGCCCGCGCGACCTCGAGGGCCTCGAAGTTTTCGCCCGGCGTCACCCGCTTCCGGTGGAGCTTGAGCCCCTCCTCGTCGATGGCCTCGAGCCCGAGGAACATGTAGCGGAGCCCGAGGCGCTTCCAAAAGGCGAAGACCTCGCGGTTCTTGATGAGGACGTCGCACCGCGTTTCGAGGTAGTACTGCTTCCTGATCCCCCGGCGCTCGATCTCCCGTCCGATCGCCAGTCCGTGCTCGGCCTGGATGAACGCGACGTCGTCCACCAGGAAGACGTTGGGTTCCTCGATCCGCGCCAGGTCCGTCTTCATCCGGGCGCTCTTAGACTTCTACCGCCGCCAAGCCCGCCAGGCGGGCCACAGCGATCGTAGTCGACATAAAGGCCATTCTCGGACGCGCCGAGCGCGGCCGCGGCCGGCGATCCTGCCGGACACGAGCCGGAGGGGGTCACCATCTACCATTCCGGTGCTCCGCGCACCTGGCTCTGGCGGGGGCGACGCTCCGTTTCATCGCACTTTGATCTTCCCACACCCCTCACTCTTCCCCTTCCCCCTAGAAACCGAAATGACGCAAAATGGCCACAACTACGACGCCCGCGGCGACACTCAGCAGCAGATTCGCGCGGGCCGCTGTGAGGGCGAGGACCACGATGGCCCCCCAGAGGCGCGGGTTGGCCGGCGTCAGGGCCGGATTGCCGTCGGGTCGGAGGAGCACCATGGGAATCGCGAGCGCCGGGAGGACGGCCAGCGGAATCAGCCGGAGCCAGAGCCTGAGCCGCGGCCGCAGGGGCCGGTCCGAGAGCGCCAGCAGGAGCGGAGCCCGGGTCAGGTAGGTGGCCGCGGCCATCCCCACGATCGTGACGAGAACGCCGGGCCTCATGCGTCCTCCGGCCGCATGATGAGCGCGCCCAGGCCGCTGGCCACGAGGCCGGCGACGACGATGTGCCAGTTGCCTAGAAAGCGCCAGGCAATCCAGAGCGCCAGGAGCCCGGCGCCCCCCGCGACGGCCCAGTCCCCGCGACGGCGCAGCTGGACGACCACGAGGGCGAGAAAGACGGCGGGGAAGGCGAAGTCCAGACCGTAGCGGGCCGGGTCGCTGACGAGGCCTCCGAGCACGGACCCGACCAGGGCCCCGCCGATGAACGATCCGTACACGGCCACGACGCTCCCCAGAAAGAACCAAGGGTCGGGTGGGTTCCGGCGCGCGACAGCCAGGGCGAAGGACTCGTCGTTGACGCCGTGGGCGATGAGCGCCAGCCAGCGGCGCGGGAAGCCGCGAAAGGCGGGCGCGAGGGTCGCCGCCATCAGGTAGTGGCGCATGTTCACGACGTAGGTCGTCGCGATCACCGCCAAGGGCGGGAAGCCGGCGGCGATCATCGGCACGGCGACGAACTGGGAGGCCCCCGCCGTCACGATGAGACACATGAGGGCGATCTCGCCGAGGGAGAGCCCCGCCTGGCGCGCCAGCCCGCCCCAGACGGTGGCATAGACAAAGACGGAGGGGACCAGGGGAAAGCTCCCCTTCATCCCCTCTTTGAACGCGCGACCCAGACCTCAGCCCTTTCGGAGGTACGTGTCCTGCCCGGTGTAGAAGTCCTCGCGCGGCGGCGAGAAGATGTCGATCACCTCGGTGTCCTCGGGAAACCACGCCTCGTGCTCCATCCCCGCGGGGATGATGCCGACGTCGCCGGGGCCGCAGGTCCGCTTCTCGTTGCCCAGGCGGAACTCCATCTTCCCGGAAAGCATCCAGAAGATCTGTTCGTTGGGGTGCTTGTGGGCGGCGGCGTGGGCACCGGCCTTCATCTTCCAGAACACCACCATCTCCTTCTCGCCGGTGACGATCCGCCGCGTAATTTGATCCGTTACCTTCTCCTCGGGAACCCGCTGGAGGTTCAGGAACCCCTTCATGACCGGCACCGGCATGCGCGCGACCTCCTCCCTGCCGAATCTGTGCCTCCCACCCTAGCCAGCGCGCCGCCTCCGTGTCAAGCACGATTGACCCGGCGCCGACCCCCGTGCTATAACCCGGCCATGAAGTGGACACGCGTCGGCGGCGTGGTGTTGATCGCGGCGCTCCTGGCCGGCTGCGGCGGCCTCAAGTTCGGAAGCGACTTCCCGTCCCCGACGAAGGACATGCTGGTCGTCGGCAAGACCACCAAGGCCGATCTCCTCCGCTTCTTCGGCGAGCCCCCCCAGGTCGGTCTTGACACCGGCGATCCCACCTGGGCCTGGACGTACGTGCAGGCGTTCGCCGACAAGGAGTTCTCCAAACAGCTCACCGTGCGCTTCGACGAGAAGGGCACGGTGAAGTCATACTCGTTCACGTCCAGCTTCCCGGAGGACATGGCCCGCCTGAAGTAGCCGGACGGTCGGGGCCGGTCGCATGGCGGAAGAGAACGTTTTCGACGGCATCATCATCGGGGGCGGCCACAACGGGCTGATCCTCCAGACCTACCTTGCCCGGGCCGGCCTCCGGACGCTCACCGTCGAGAAGAACGCCCAGGTGGGCGGCGGGCTCTCGACGGTCGAGGATACCCTCAACCCCGGGTTCCACCACAACACCCACGCCGTCTTCCTCCGCGGCCTCTCCGCCATGCCGTGGTACCGGGACCTGGAGCTCGACAAGCACGGGGTCCGCACCATCCAGCCTGAGCTGAACGTCGCGCTGATCCAGCGGGGCGGCCGTTCCCTCCGGTGGTACCTCGACCTCGACAAGACGTGCGTCTCCGTCGCGGAGTTTTCCCGGAAAGACGGCGAGACATGGCGCCGGATCGTCCGGGAGCATGCGGAGATCGTCGAGAAGATCGTCGAGCCGGAGCTGGCCTCGCCCCCGCTCGCCCGGGAGAAGAAGCGCGCGGTCCTGGAGCGGAGCGCCCTGGGCCGCGTCTACCTCGAGCTCGAGCCTCTGAGCCCGCGCGAGTTCGCCGAGACCTATTTCGACAACGTCACTGTGCGCGCCCTGCTCCTCTACCTCTGCCTGAACCGCGAGCTCGACGTTCACGCCCCGAACCAGGGGCTGGTCATCCCGAGCTTCATCGCCGGCCGGGCCCATGCGGAGCTGGCGGTCGGCGGCTCGGCGGCCGTGACCCAGGGGCTCCGGAAGGCCGTGGAGGCCGCGGGGGGCCAGATCTGGGAGGGCCAGACGATCACCGCGATCACTGTGGAGCAGGGCCGGGCGACGGGCATCGAGCTGGCCGATGGCCGCCGGGTCAAGGCGCGCGCGTTCATCGCCTCCAACCTGAACCCGCACCAGACGCTCCAGGAGCTGGTCGGCATGGACAAGCTGGACGCCATGGCGCGGGTGGGGCTCAGGTCCTACATCTACCAGGTCGTCGGCCCGTTGTTCGGCGTCCACCTCTCCCTGACCGAGCCGCCCCGCTACGCCGGCCGCGGCGCCCACCCGGACCTCGATCACGCGTTCATGACGATCCTCGGGCTCGAATCGCCCGAGCAGATCTATGGCCTCCACGCCCCGTTCAGGAAGGGCGAGCCGGCGGCGCGCAAAGTCCTCTGGGGAACAACCCCGACCGTGTTCGATCCGAGCCAGGCGCCGTCGGGCAAGCACACGGCCCTCATGTGGGAGAAGGTGCCGTACCCCCTCGGAGGCCATGCCGAGAACTGGGACCAGGCCAAGCTGGCCCGGATGGGAGAAATCCTCGAGTACTGGCGGACCTTCGCTCCCAACCTGACCGACGCCGCCATCCTCCGTCGGCTGGCCTACTCGCCGCTGGACACGGAGCGCCACCTCCCGAACATGGCCCGGGGCGACCCGGGCGTCGGCTGGCTCGGCGTAGAGCAGCGCGGGATCAACCGCCCGTTCCCCGGGATCCCGCCTTACCGGACCGGGGTCACCGGTCTCTACCTCTGTGGCGCCTGCACTCACCCCGGCGGCAACATCACGGGGCTCCCCGGCTACAACGCCGCCCGCCTCATCGCGGAGGACCTGAAGCTCACTCCCTGGTGGAACCCGCACGATCTGGAGAGACTCTGGGGCGTCCTCCCGTAATGCCCCGACTCAAGTTCGGCATCATCCCCATCGAGGGAGGCCACTACTACCGGGACGCGCTCGAGGAGGTCACGCGCGCGGAAGCGCTCGGGTTCGACTCCGCCTGGATGGAGGAGCACCACTCCGTCCCCGACCACTACTGGCCCTCGCCGCTGCCGGTGCTCGCCGGCTTCGCCACTCGCACGTCGAGGCTCATGCTGGGCACGGATATCCTCGTGGCGCCTTTCTACCATCCCGTGCGCCTCGCCGAGGACGTCGCGCTGCTCGACGTCATGTCCGGGGGCCGGATCACGCTCGGCATCGCCATCGGCTACAAGCCCGACGAGTTCGCGCTCTACGGCGCCGAGCTCGAGCGGCGCGGCGCCCGGTTCGAGGAGCAGCTCCAGATCATGAAGGGGCTCTGGACTGAGGAGCGGCTCGATTTCAAGGGCCGCTACTACACGGTGGAGGGCCGGCTCGAGCCCAAGCCGCTCACCAAGCCCCACCCGCCCGTCTGGATTGGCGGCTGGGGAGAGCTTGCGCTGAAGCGGGCCGCCACGCTCGCCGACAACTGGATTCCCGGGCCCACCGCCGATCTCACGCGGCTGATCGCGGGGAAGAAAACCTTCCTGGAGAACCGTCGCGCCGCAGGCCGCGCCGAGCCGGTCACCGAGTGGCCGCTTACGCGGGACGTCATCATCGCCGACACAGACCGGCAGGCGCTCGAGCTCGCCGAAACCCACATCATGGCGGCGTACCGCAAGGAGTATGCCGGCGGCTGGCGTCATCCGTTCATCGACGCGAGCATCGCGACGGACCTGGACCGGCTGATGGCGGACCGCTTCATCATCGGCGGGCCCGACCAGTGCGTCGGGCAGATCCGCCGCTTCGTCGAGCAGTATGGCATGACCCACCTGATCTGCCGGTTGTTCTTCCCGCGCATGCCCCAGGCGCACATCATGCGGGAGCTGGAGCTCCTGAGCCGGGAGGTCATGCCCGCATTCCGCTGAGTGTGAGATAATGGAATGCCTGGAAAGGAAGGAACATGACAGTTCGAATCGAGCAGACGGTTCAGGTGTGGAAAGAAGCAGACACGTACGTAGCGAGGGCGGTGCCCTTGGATGTCATGAGCTGCGGGGACACTCCCGAGGAGGCTCGAAAGAACCTCGCCGAGGCGGTTGATCTGTTCCTGAAGACGGCGTCTGCCCACGGGACTCTTGTGGAGGTCCTGGAAGAGTGCGGTTATGTTCGCCAGGGCGATGAATGGCGAGCCCCAAAACTCCTCCTCTCTGAAACGGTGACCCAGTCTGTTCATGCGTAGGATCCGTGTCCAGTGCCCAAGATCACCCCAACGCACTGGACGATTCTGGAAAAGATTTTCTTGCTCGACGGCTGGCGGTTCGACCGACAGGAGGGAAGCCATCGTTCCTATGTAAAGGTGGGCGTCGCCCGCCCCATCGTCATCCCTACTTACACTGCTATCCCGGTCTCGATCATCCGTAACAATATGAGAACTGCTAATATGAGTCGTGAGCGTTACTTCGAGCTCCTGTCGCAGGTATGACCATGCGCTGGCTGATCGTGCTGCCGTTCGAGCGCCCCGAGCACATGGGGATGGACTTCCGGGACGAGCTCGTCGCCCTGGGCCACGAGGTGCGCACCTTCGCCTACCGGCGGGACAACCCGCTCTACAAGAACGTCGGCACCAAGGAAGCCTACCAGCTCTGGATCCTGCGGCGGCTGGAGCGCGCGTGCCTGGACTGGCGGCCCGAGGTGGTCCTGGTCATCAAGGGAGGGCCGATCACGCCGGGCGTGATCCGGCGCATCAAGGCGCGCCTGAACACCGTCGTCGTCAACTTTTTCCCCGACAACCCGCTCTGGATGATCCCGTTCGTGTGCATCGAAGCGTACGACGTCTTCTTCACGAAGGAGCGCTACGCGCTCCGGAGTCTCCAGCAGGTCGGGATCACCAACCTCCACTACCTCCCCATGTACTGCGTGCCGGCGATGCACCATCCGGTGACACTGACCCCGGAGGAGCAGGATCGCTACGTCAGCCCCATCTCCTTCGTGGGGAGCCACTATCCGTACCGGGAGCGTTTCCTGCGGGAGTTGGCGGGATACCCGGTGCGGCTCTGGGGGACGGGCTGGCGGGACGCCGCCGACGCCGGGGTCCGGCGGATGGTCGCGGGCCCCGCCGTGTGGGGGCGCGCGAAGCTCGCGGTCTACTCGGGCTCGACGCTGTCGCTGAACCACCATCACCCGATGAACGACATCGTGGGGGTCAACACCCGGACCTTCGAGCTGGCCGCGAGCGGCGCGTGCCAGGTCGTGGACTGGAAGGACGAGCTGTCGCCCCTGTTCAAGCCCGGCGAGGAGGTCGTCGCCTATCGCGATCTGGACGAGCTCAGGCGCCAGCTCGATTTCTACCTCGCCCATCCCGACGAGGCCCGGGCCATCGGCCAGAACGCCCTCAAGCGCGCCCTCGGCGAGCACACGCTGCGGCACCGGATCGAGGAGATGCTGGCCGTCCTCGCCGACCGCTTCGGCCTCCGCGCATGACGACGGAGTCGTTGGCGACGGGGCTTCGATGCATCGAGTGCGAGGCGGCGTATCCCCTCGCCTATCGCCTCGAGTGCGACAAGTGCCGGGGCCTCCTGGAGTTGACCTACGACCTGCACGAGCTCGGCCGCCGCGGGCCGGCAGTGTTCGATGGGCCTGGCCTGTGGCGGTACGCCGCCGTCCTCCCCATTGCGCGCCGGGAGCACCGGGTGACGCTCGGCGAAGGGCAGTCGCCGCTCCTCGACTGCCCGCGCCTGGCGACATTCCTCGGCGTCAAGCGCCTGCTGATCAAGTTCGACGGGTCCAACCCCACCGGCACCGTGAAGGACCGCTCCTCGGCCACGGCGGTCGCCGCGGCGCTCCAGTTCGGCTATCGTGTCACCTCCGTCGTGAGCTCCGGCAACGCCGGCTCCTCCATCGCCGCCTACTCGGCGCGGGCGGGGCTCCGCTCCCTCATCTTCGTCTACGAGCGCGCCTCGGCCCCCAAGATGCTCCACATCGGCGCCACGGCGACCGACCTCATCATCTACAAGGGCGTGTATGACGATCTGATCGGCCACTGGGACCGGCTGGTGGAGGAAAAGGTCTTCTTCGACTGCGGGGCCTCCCGGAACGCCTTCAAGCAGGAAGGCAAGAAGACCCTCGCCTACGAGATCTGGGAGCAGAACGACTTTCGCGCCCCCGACGTGATCGTGGCCCCTGTCGCCGTGGGCGAAACCTTCATCGCAACATCTCGCGGCTTTCGGGAGCTGGCGCAGCTGGGCTGGATCGACAAGGCGCCCCTCATGGTGGCCGCCCAGGCCACCCGGGCCAACGCCATCTCCAGGGCGTGGCGCGACGGCGCCCCGCTCAAGCCCCTCAAGATCGGCTACACGGTCGCCGAGGGGCTGGCCGCGGGGGATCCGGGAAAGAAGGGCGAGTGGGCCCTCCGGCTACTGCGCGAGGGCGGCGGCGTCGTGGGCGACGCGGAGGACGAGGAGATTCTCGCGGCCCAGAAGACCCTGGCCCGCACCGAGGGAATCTGGGCCGGGCCGACGGGGGTCGCGACGCTTGCGGTGCTGGGGCGGCTCCTCGCCAAGAAGCAAGTGGATCCGGGCCAGACGATCTGCGTGATTGTCAGCGAGACCGGCCTCAAGACCGAGGCGGAGGTGCCGACCCGCCAGGGCACCGCCTTCGACTACGACTCCCTCCGCGCCCTCGTGCTGGCGCGGCTGGCCCCTCACCCCACTCATGATCCCCTCACCTTCATCCTCTCCCCCCCGAGGGGGAGAGGGCAGGGTGAGGGGGGAGAGGAGAAGAGGTGAGGGGCGTCTAGATGGGATAGGGGAGGAACTCCTCCGCGATCTCCACCGTCCCCTGGAAGTGGGCGCGCGCCTCGGCAGCCAGCGCCGGGAGCTCCCCGTGGTAGTCGGCCTCCACGTGGCAGAGGATCAAGCGCCGAACGCCCGCCCCCGCCGCCACCTGCCCGGCTTCCGCCGCCGTCGAGTGGTGCCCGAACCGGCCGCGGTCCCGCTGGGGAAAGGTCGCCTCGTGGATGAGCGTGTCGGCGCCCTTGGCCAGCCTCACCACCTCCTCGCACGCCTCGGTGTCCGACGAGTACACCACCGCCACGCGCCGCTCGGGGACCTCGAACCGCAGCGCCAGGTTGGGCATGTTCCCGTGAGCGTTGGGCGAGGACGACACCACGAACGACTCGGTCCTCAGGACCTCGATCCCTTCCCGGGGCTCCACGCCGTAGACGGGCACGGGGAAGCTGCCCTTGCGGGTCCTCAAGGCGAAGAGGTCCAGCAGATCCGTCAACGCCTCCACGTGCTCGACGCAACAGAAGAGGGGAAGGGGCGCGGTGCGCCCGAGGAGGATCAGGTTCTGGACCAGCGCCGGCAGGCCGTAGGCGTGGTCGGGGTGGATGTGGGTGATCAGGACGTGGCTCAGCCGCAGCGGGTCGATGCCGGCGGCGCGGAGCTTCTGGACGGGACTGCCGCCAACGTCCACCAGGAGGATCTCCGAACGACCGACGAACGCGAGGGACGTCGTGTCCCGCTGCGCGCCAGGGATCGCGCCAGAGGTCCCGAGAAAAACAAAATGCACGTCAGGCTGGACGAGATCTTTTCAGGAGAATGGGAACCAGGACAATCGCCAGAACGATCCCGATCCCGCTGGCCAGCTGGGCGACCCGGATCGAGCCGAGCATGAGGCTGTCGGTCCTGAACCCCTCGACGATCAGCCGCCCCACGGAGTAGAGCCCGAGGTACATCCAGAAGAGGCACGTCGGCGCCCGCGCGACCCGGTCGCGAAGCACCCAGAGGAGGAGGGCGAAGACCAGGAAATCCCAGAGCGCTTCGTAGAGAAACGTCGGGTGGAAGAACTCCTCCTGGGCGTAGAGGAGCGGGCGGTGCGGCGGGGAAATGTAGAGCTTCCAGGGCAGCGACGTGGGGGTGCCGAACGCCTCCTCGTTGAAGAAGTTGCCCCAGCGACCGATCCCCTGCCCCAGCGCCAGGCTCGGGGCGACGATGTCGAGGTAGCGGGGCAGGGGCAGGCGCTTCCACCAGGCGTAGCCGCCTCCGAGGAGCAACCCCCCGAGGAGTCCGCCGTGGATGGCCAGGCCGCCCTCCCACACCGCGATGATCTTCGGCAGCGCGCGGCTGTAGTAGTCCCAGTTGAAGGCGACGTAGTAGAGCCGCGCCCCCACGAGCCCGCCCAGGAGGGCCAGCTCCGAGGCCTTGAGGAGCTCCTCCGGATCAACCCCCCGGCGGCGGGCGTCGCGGTAGGCCAGCCACAGCCCCACAGCCATGGCCGCGGCCATGAGCACGCCGTACCAGCGGATGGCCAGCGGGCCGACCTGGACGAAGATGGGCCCGGGGGAGGTGAACATCAGCGGGACGTCCCCTTGAGGAGCGCATCGGGATCGAAGAGCGAATCCGACAGGCCCGTGTTGACCTCAACGCTGCGCACGGAGGCGACCTCGAGGAGTTTGCTGTCGAGGAAGAGTTCCTGGCGAAACGGGTAGAAGAACCCGGCCGACACCTTGCGGTGCTCAGAGAAAGCCACGTCCCCCACCTTCGCGCCGTCCGGGCCCTCCACGCGCGTGATGATCCGCACCACGCCGTACTCGGGATCGAGCCACACGGCCGGGCTGGTACGATCCCCCTCAGCCGCCCCGATCAGCGTGACGGTCCGACCGCCCACCCGCACGGCCGTCGCCACCTCGGTGCGGACCCCCAGGCTCGCCCACTCACGCAGCAGATCGGCGGCGGTCCGGGGCAGCGGAAAGAGGGTGTGGACGCGCTGGCGCTCCCGCTCCCGGGGCGGGGCCTCGAAGACTTTCCCGCCGCGCTGGACCACGAGCCGATCGCCATTCATCACCCGCAGCAAGCGCAAATCCTCGACCTTGGTCTCCTCGCGCAGGCGGGCGGGAACCTTTATCCAGAGCTTTCGCTCCCCCCTGACCTGCTGGTGGGAGTCCTTGGGATCGTAGAGCGTCAGGGTCTGGGTCACCACCATGTCGGTGACGGTGATCTCGGCGAGCCGGGCCACGAACTGCTCCACCGCGAGACGAGCGTCCTCGGCCTGGCTCTGCGGGGCGAATACGAGGACGGCGAGGAGCGTCAGAACGACGGTTGGGGCCCGCACGGTCTCCTTATACGGCCCGGAGCCCCGCGCTGTCAACGAAAACCGCGATTTCCAGGGCAAAAGTGTTTGACACCCTTCGCGGCCATTCGGTATAGTTGGAAAAGATTCCCCACTCTCAGGCGAAAAGGAGTCTTGCGTGCCGAGCAACGGAATGACCGTCGGCGTTCTGGATCTGGTCCTCAACGCCGGCCCCGTCGCGAAGTTCGTCCTCGTCGTCCTCGCCATCTTCTCGATCGTCTGCTGGGCTCTGATCATCGAGAAGTGGTGGCAGTTCCGCCGGATCCGCCTGGAGAGCATGCGGTTCCTCCGGGCGTTCCGCGAAGGCCGCCGGTTCTCCGTCGTGTACGGGGCGGCCCGCAAGCACCGCGAGAGCCCGCTGGCCCAGCTCTACTCCTCCGCCTATCAGGAGGCCGGGGGGACCACCCCGCTCCCCGAGATGGTGGACCAGCTCCTCGACGATCCGGAAGAGGGGCTGCCGGTCGAGCGGCTGGAGGCCGTGGAGCGCGCCATGCGGCGCTGCGCGTCGGGAGAGATCTCCCGGATGGAGCGCTACCTGCCCTTCCTGGCCACGACCGCCAGCGCCTCCCCGTTCATCGGGCTGTTCGGCACGGTCTGGGGCATCATGGAGTCGTTCCGCGGGATCGGCGCCCAGGGTTCGGCCAGCCTCGCCGTGGTGGCGCCCGGCATCTCGGAAGCGCTCATCGCCACCGCCGCCGGCCTCGGCGCCGCCATCCCGGCAGTCATCGCGTACAACTTCTTCGTGAACCGCGTGAAGCACTGGGCCGTCGAGATGGAGGGGTTCAGCCTGGACCTCCTGAACCTCTTCCACCGCCCGGCTCCGAAGGCCGCGAGGCAGGCGAAAAATGGCCTTTAATCTCGATCCGGTCGGCGGCGAGCGCGGCCGGCGCATCGGCGCCTCGCTGTCGGAGATCAACATCATTCCCCTGGTGGACGTCGTCCTCGTCCTCCTCCTGATCTTCATGCTCACGGCCCCCATGATGTACCGGGGGATCGACGTGAACCTCCCCAAGACCAGCTCCAAGCCCACTGCGGTCGAGGAGCGCCTGGTGCTGACGCTGTCCAAAGATCAGGTGATCTACCTGAACGACCGGCCGGTGCCGCTGGCGGGGCTCGACGCGCAGCTCCGGGACATCTTCAAGAACCGCGCCGACAAGACCCTCTACCTCAAGGCCGACCAGTCGCTGGCCTATGGCCTCGTCGTGGAGACGATGGACCGGGTCCGCCGGGCCGGTGTGGAGAAGCTGGGGATGGTGACCGAGCCCTCCACCCGGGAGCGCTGAGCATCAGCAGCGCGGTCCTGGAGCATCCGATGTACCCCCGGAGGCGCCGACTCGGCCCGCCACTCCGCGGGGGGTCCTTCCCCCTGTTCGGTGTGACGGTGTCCGCCGCCGGCCACGTCCTGACCGCCGCCGCGCTCCTGCTCCTGGCCGGCGTGTGGAACCAGTGGAACGCGTCCAAGGTCTACGTCGTCAACCTGGTGCCGGCCGTCTCCATCACGGGCTCCCCGACCAGCCGGAGCACGGTGCCGAGCCTACCGCCCCGCCCGACCATCTCAGAGCCCCAGCGTCCGGCGCCCGAGCCCGTCGCCAGGGAGGTCCCCACGGCGCCCAAGCCCGCGGAGCCATCCCTGCCCCAGCCCCGCGCCGCCAGCGCCAGCCGGCCTGTGGCCCTGCCCCGGCCGGGGGAAAAGGAACTGCCGCCCCTGATGGCCGCCGCCGAGCGCCGCTCCGCCCCCGCTGCCGCCCCGACGCCGAGCGAAAAGCCGGGCACATCCTCCGAGGCCCGGACCGCCGTCCCGCCGGTCCCCCTGGGGCGTCCCGACGGCTCTCCGGCCGGCGTCGCCTCGCTCGCCCTCGAGGTCTCCAACTTCCCGTTCACGTGGTACCTCCAGCAGGTCCAGCGAAAGGTGACCGAGAAGTGGGTCCAGCCGACCCGAACGACCGGGCCCGGCCTCAGGGTCGTGGTCCTCTTCGAGATCGCCCGCGACGGACAGGTGACGGGCTCCAAGGTCGAGCAGAGCTCGGGCAACTCGTGGTACGACCAGTCGGCGCTCCGGGCCGTCGTGGAGGCGAACCCGTTCCCCCCGCTGCCGGAGGGATTCCCCGGCCAGTCGCTCCGCGTGCACTTCGGGTTCGACTTCAAGTCGAGCTGATGCCGTGATGCGCCGTCCGACGGTCGCCCTCGCCCTGGTCGCCGCGGGCGCCGTGGCGCTGGCCGGCCTGCTGGCCACCCCCCGGCCCGCGGGCTCCCAGGCGGTGGACGTGTTTCTGAACGTCATGGCCGGCGGGGCGAAGAAGCTCAACATCGTCATCCCCGAGTTCACGCTCGTGGCCGGCCGGGACACCCAGGGCCTCCCCAAGAGAATCCCAGACGTGGCGGGCGCCGACCTCACGTTCTCGGCGCTCTTCAGCGTCGTGTCGGGGGCGCCGCCGCTACCCGCCGACGACCCGCAGACGCTGAAGCAGATGCTGACGGAGTCCGCCGCCTCCGGCGCCCACGCCGCCCTCCATGGGCTCTTGACCCTGAAGAGGGATCGCGCGGAAGCCGAGATGAGGCTCTACGACCTGACGAGCCCCGAGCAGCGGCTCATCGCCACCAAGCGCTTCGACCTCCCCGCCGCCGACGGCCGCCGGCTGGCCCACAAGATCGCCGACGAAGTGGTGTACCAGTTCACGGGAGAGCCGGGCATCGCCGACACCAAGATCGCGTACGTGAGCGGCAACCCCCAGGCCAAAGAGCTCTTCGCCATGGACTACGACGGCGCGGGGCGAGCGCGCCTCACCGGCAACGACTCGATCAATCTCTCGCCGGTCTGGAGTCCGGACGCGCGCTCCCTGGCCTTCACCTCCTACATGCGGGGCTACCCGTATCTCTACCGCCTCTTCGCCTTCGAGCGCCGGCCCATCCAGCTGCTCGCCGGTTTCCTGGGGATCAACATCGCCCCCGCCTGGAGTCCCGACGGGCGGCAGGTCGCGCTGACGCTCTCCAAGGACGGCAACCCGGAGATCTACCTGCTCGACGTTGCCACGGGCGCCGTGCGGCGCCTGACGCGGCACCCGGCGATCGACACCGAGCCGACGTGGTCGCCCACCGGACGGGAGATCGCCTTCATCTCGGACCGCACGGGAACGGCCCAGATCTTCGTCATGGACGCCGAGGGGGCCAACGTCCGGCAGCTGACCACCTCGGGGTTCAACACCCAGCCGCGCTGGTCCCCCAAGGGGGACGCGATCGCCTACACGTCGCGCCAGGGCGGGCACGACATCTGGGCGATCAACCCCGACGGCTCCAACCCGCGTCGGCTGACGGCGGGACCGGGCTCCAATGAGAGCGCCTCCTGGGCCCCCAACGGCCGCCACCTCGCCTTCCAGTCCAACCGCCTCGGCAGCTGGCAGCTCTTCAGCATGCTGGCCGACGGGTCCGAGCAGCAGCCCCTGACGCGGGGGGGCGGGGAGTTCACAAGTCCTGCTTGGTCGCCGCGGCTTCCGTGATAGGATGAAGCGACGCGCTGTGATTGATTCGTCTCATGACCCGAAAGGAGGGCGCGAAACCATGTTGCATCGACGCTGGCAGCTCCTGCCGATTCTCCCCGTGCTGGTCCTGGCACTCTTCCTCGTGGGGTGCCCCAAGCGACCGGCCACCACGTCGGCCGCGGCCCCCGCGCCCGGAGCGCCCGCGCCGGGAACTCCTGGTGCCGGACCTAGTGTCGCGGGTCCCGGCGCTCCCGGCGCTCCCGGCGCCCCAGGTGCCCCAGGCGCCGCGACAACTCCCGGAACGCCGGGAGCGGCTCCGTCCCCGCGAGAGTTCACGGCGATCGCCGCGCTCACGGACATCCACTTCGACTTCGACAAGTACGACATCCGTCCCGGGGACGCGAAGGTCCTGGATGAGAACGCCAAGTGGATGAAGTCCAACCCCACCTATCTGATTCTGATCGAGGGGCACTGCGACGAGCGCGGCACCAACGAGTACAACCTCGCCCTCGGCGAGCGCCGGGCGAAGTCCACGATGAACTACCTGGTCTCCCAGGGCGTCCGGGCCAACCGGATCACCCTGATCAGCTACGGCGAGGAGCGGCCGCAGTGCACCGAGAAGACCGAGGCCTGCTGGGACAAGAACCGGCGGGCCCACTTCCTGGTCAAGGCGGGCTGACCGCCTGAAGTCTCCCGGTGTCCTGGCTGAATCGCCCGAGGGCGGGCAGGAGCCTCTGGCTCCTCCTCGCCCTCTCAGTTCTGGCGGGATGCGCCCCGATGGCGGGGAGCGGCGTCGAGCAGGATCTGGCGCAGCTCCGCCAGGACGTGACCGCGCTCTCGCTGACGGTCCATCGCTCGCGCGGGGACACTGAAACTGTCCTCGGCCAGCTCGAGCGGCGGTCGCGGGACCAGACGGCGGAGGTCCAGAAGCAGCTGGCCGGTCTCCAGTCCCGCACCGAGACGCTGAGCGGCGAGCTCTCCCGCCTCACGGCACGCATGGACGAACTGGCCCAGCGGGTGGAGACGCTGAGCCGCCAGACCCGGGCCGCGGCGCCGCCCCCGGCACCCGCGACGCCCCGACCCGCCCCAACCCCTCCGCGGGCGCCCGGCGGGCCCCAGCCGGCTGACGTTTACCAGACGGCGTACATCGACTTCAGCAAAGGGAGTTACCCGCTCGCGATCCAGGGATTCCGGGAGTTCCTGAGGCGATTCCCCGATTCGGACCTGGCCAACAACGCCCAGTACTGGGTCGGCGAAGCCTACTTCAGCCTGGCCCGCGGCTACGCCAACCAGGGCCAGGGCGACAAGGTCCAGGGCGCGCTGGAACAGGCGGTGCAGGAATTCCGGAAAGTGATCGTGAACTATCCGAGGGGGGAAAAGGTGCCGACCGCGCTCTACAAGGAGGCGCTGGCTCTCCTCGAACTCAAGCAGCCGAGCCTCGCCGAGGCCCGCCTCAAGTATCTCCTCGAGCACTTCCCGCAGTCCGAAGAGGCACCGCTTGCCCGCGACCGCCTCGCCTCCCTGAAGAAAGAGTAGCCCGCGGGCTATCTCTCTCCCCTGTGCGTCAGGGAGCCTAGTAGCCGCTGATCCAGATAGGCTGGTAGTAGCCCGTCTGGATCGTCTGCGGCGCGTAGTGGCCCTCCACCCAGTACCCGTTCGGGTCGTAGTGCCCGGGGATCCACGCCCAGGACGTGTACACCTGTGGGATCCACTGATAGGTCCAGTAGCCGGGCACCAACGGCGGAGAGGACCGTATCACGTAGACCGTCCTGGGGGCGACGTGGATCTTGGTATGGGGGCGGGGGGCGAAAGACCTGTGCTGGGGGAAATGCCCCCCGCCAATGAAGTGTCCCCCGCTGATGATGATCTTCGTCCCTCCCGCCGCCGAGGGGGACCATCCGAGCACCAGGAGCGCGGCGGCGACGAGCGGTATCACGAACGCCTTCATCCCCGGCCTCCATTGAAGCTCGCTGGAACAATCCGGGTCTCGTCTCCCGACGGTTGGTCGAACCCGAACACCCAGATCACGGTCATATCGTCCTCGGGACTCGAGAAGACCATCAGGTTGCCGTCCGGATGGGCGGTCTCCACCGTGTTGACCACGACGCCGGCGGGCCGGGCCGGCCCTTCTGTCGGCCCGATCGGCCAGAGCAGCGCCGCCAGGAGGAGCAGGGCCGCCAGCGCCCCGCCCAGGGCCAGGCGCGGGGACCACCCCCAGACCTCGCCCCACGGTCGCGGACGCTCGCCGACGATCCGGCCGCGGACGCCGTCCCAGAACCGCGTCCAATCGGGATCGGGGCCCACCGTGAAGGTCGAGCGCAGAAGGCCCCGGAGCCGCTCGAGCCGGGATACCTCCCCCCGGCACTCCCCGCAGCCCCGAAGGTGGCCGGCCACCGCCTCGGCTCGCTCCCCGGACAGGGCTCCGTCCAGGTACGGCGCAAGCCGCCGCTTCATCCAGAAACACCTGAGGGACGCCATGAATTTCAACCTTTGTGTTATTCGACGGGGAGATGTGCCCCTTTATTCAAGGCGCGCTCCCTTGACTTCCCTTCCCCCGAACCCCTAAGGTCAGTGGGCATGGAAGAGACCGTCGAAATCAAGGTCGGGGCCGTCGCCCTGGAGGCCAGACTGGCTGCCCCCCCTGCCCCAGCGGGAGGCGTGACGCTCTGCCATCCTCATCCCCTCTACGGGGGCGACATGGACAATCCGGTTGTGGTGCGGGCCGCCGAGGTCTGCCGCGAGGCGGGGCTCGCGACACTTCGCTTCAACTTCCGGGGCGTGGGAGCGTCGGGGGGAACCCACGGCGAGGGCGAGCGGGAGGACGTCCTGGGCGCCCTGGCGCTGCTCGAAAAGGCGCTCGGCCCCGCCGCGCCGCTCGGCGTCATCGGCTATTCGTTCGGGGCGTGGGTGGGAGGCCGGGTGGCCTGCTCTCACGACCGGGTGAGCGGCGTGGTGCTCATCGCGCCCCCGCTGACCTTCTACGATTTCGGCTTCCTCCGCGGCTGCCGGAAGACCCTCCTGCTGCTCGCCGGCTCCCGGGACCCCTACTGCCCGCGGAAGGAGTTCGAGGCGCTCGCCGCCGGCATCCCGGGCGCAAGCGCGCGCGTCATCGAGGACGCCGATCATTTCTTCTTCGGAAAGCTCTACCCGCTCGGCGAGGCCGTGGCAGCCTGGGCCCACGCGTTTTCAGAAGCGAGCCCGGGGAAGGCGCGAGGGGGTGGCGGTGCCGGCTGAGATGATGATCCGCAGCCCCTCCTCGACGCTGAGCCCGGTGTGGATGATCTCGTCCTTCGGCACGAGAATCACGTCCCCCAGGTAGAGATTGTTCGTGGGCACGAAGACCGTCACCAGCTCCATCTTGCCCTCGGGCCCTTCGACCAGCACATCACCGGTGCGGAAGCCGAAGACGTACTCGCCCTTCCGGGGGTGCTCGGCCAGGACGACCTCCTTGAATGAGCTCCGCTTCTCGGGCGAGAACGCCTCGAGGAGCTGCTTGACCGAGGGGTAGATGCTCCGGAAGATGGGAATGCGCAGCATGAGCCCCTCGAGCCAGGCGACCACGCGCCGGCCGACGACGTTCCGGGCGATGATCCCGACGATGAGGATGAGGACCACCGCCGTGAGGAAGCCGAGTCCGGGAACGCGCCGGCCGAAGAGGTTCTCGTACCCCGGGGAGAAGAAGTAGTCGATCTTGTCCCAGAAGACGTAGAGGAGCCACGCGGTGGCGATGGCGGGAACGGTGACGAAAAAGCCGGTGATGAAGCGAACCTTGATCCAGTTGCGGATATTGCCGGTCATCGCGAACCGATGAGACCACAGCGACGGAGGCGTGTCAAGCAATCGACCGGCGGCGGGCGCCTGAATGGGCAGGTTGCACTAGTCACCGGTGGCGCGATTCGTCTCGGCCGGGCCATCAGCCTCGCGCTGGCGCGTGAGGGATGCCACGTGGCTGTCAACTATCTCCGCTCGAAGCCGGCCGCCCTCGCCACTGCCGGCGAGATTCGCGCGCTCGGGGTGGAGGCGGCGGCGATCCGCGCCGACGTGACGCGCCCGGCCGACGTGAAGCGCCTGGTGGCCGGGACCGTCCGCCGGTTCGGCCGCCTGGACCTCCTGGTCAACAACGCGGGGATTTTCTTCCGGACACCGCTCGGCGAGACGACACCGGCCCAGTGGGACCGCCTCCTCGGCGTCAACCTGCGCGGGCCGTTTCTCCTGAGCCAGGCCGCCGGCCGCGTGATGGAGCGGAGCGGCGGCAGGATCGTCAACATCGGCGACGTCGGCGGCGTCCGGGCCTGGCCCTCCTACATCCCCTACTGCGTCTCCAAGGCCGGCCTCCTCATGCTCACCCGGGCGCTGGCCCTCGCCCTGACCCCCCGCATCCAGGTCAACTGCGTGGCGCCGGGGGCGGTGCTGCCTCCGGAGGGATTCCCGGAGCACCTGAGACGCCGCCTCCGGCGTGAGGTCCCCATGGGCCGCGAGGGCGACCCCGCCGACGTGGCGGCCGCCGTCCTCTTCTTCGCCACCGCCCCCTCTTACATAACCGGGCAGGTCTTGTTCGTAGACGGGGGAGTCACGGCGCGATAAGGCGAGCCCCCTCACCTTTTTCCTCTCCCCCACCGGGGGAGAGGGCAGGGTGAGGGGGCTAGACGCGGAGGTGGAGGGCGGCCGGGAGGATTGAGACGCGCACGGGGGTCTCCCCGCACGGCTCACCGTCCACGTGGAGGGGCAGCGGCGCCGACGCGTCGATGGCGATCGTCCTCCCGCGCGCCGTGCTGACCTTGGGATTCGCCAGGTGCCGCCCCCGGTATACCGTCGGGAGCCAGCGAAGGAGTTCCACCCGCCCCAGATTCCCCAGGACGACCAGGTCCAGGACGCCGTCGTGCGGGTCTGCCGTGGGGGCGATCTTCATTCCCTGGCCGTAGTACGGCCCGTTGGCGACCACGGCCGCGGTGATCGGCCCCGAGAAATGGACCCGCTCGTCCACCCGGATCGTGGCGGGCAACGGCCGGTACGTCCGGAGTGTCCCGAGAAGGGCGCGCACGTACGGAGCCTTGCCCGATCCACGCGAGCGCTCGGCGCGTGCGGCTACCGCCGCGTCGAAGCCGGCGCCCAGCGACATGACGAAATGACGCCGCCGCCCGTCGGGCCACTCGGCGAGGCCCACGTCGATCGGCACGTCGCGTCCCGCCAGGAGGCGGTCGAGGGCAAGCGGCAGGCGGGCGGGTAGGTCGAAGTTGCGGCGGCAGTCATTGCCGCGCCCCGCATTGAGGATGCCGAGGGTGACGGGCGCTCCCGCCTCCAGCAGGCCGTTCACGACTTCGTTAACGGTGCCGTCCCCGCCGACGGCCACCACGAGCGGCCACCCGTCGAGGGCGGCCCGGTGGGCGATTTCGACGCCGTCACCACGCTTGGACGTCGTGGCGAACTCGAAGCCGTGGCGAGCGAAGCGATCTTTGACGGCAGGCCAGAGGCGGGAGGTCTTCCCCCCACCGGACACGGGATTAATGACGAAGAACGCCCGCGGCGCTATGGGAGTACTATGCGCCCCCACCCATCATGCGGAGAAATTCCCCCAACGACGGGAAGCGCATGAAGGGGTTGCCGCGCTTTTCGTCTCCGAGGGTGGAGGAGGCGCCGCCGTAGTTGTGGCCGGGGAACAGGACGGTTTCGTCCGGAAGCTTGTAGAGCCGCTGGGTGAGCGAGTAGTACATCTCGGAAGGGTCGCTTCCCGGCAGATCCGTGCGGCCGCAGGAGCCGATGAAGAGCGTGTCGCCCGAGATCAGCCGGCCGTCCACCAGGAAGCACTGGGAGCCCGGCGTGTGCCCGGGGGTATGGAGGAACGTGAGGCCGAGCCGCCCGACCTGGAGCGTGTCGTTGTTGTCCACCTTGACCAGGTCGGAGCCGAACCCCTTCAGGAACTCGCGCTCGGCTTTGTGGACGTACACCTTGGCCTTCACCTTCTCCAGCAGCTCCTCGACGCCGGGGATGTTCAGCCCGAACAGATGGCCGCCTACGTGGTCCTGGTGGGTATGGGTGATCAGGGCCCCGATGATCGTCATGTCGTCGGCCGCGGCGGTCTGGACGATGGTCTCGATCTCCCAGGCGGGATCCACCACGACGCACTGCCGGGTCGCCGGGTCCCCCACGAGATAGATGAAGTTCTGCATGGGGCCCAGCTCCATCTGCTTCAGGTAAATCGTCTCGCCCATGGCATCATCCTACCACGGCCAGCAGGTCCTGTCGGCCGGGTGGGCAGTATCCACTCGCCGAAGCTCACCCTTGGAGGTCGTCGGGAATCTTCGGGAGGTCGCCCAGCTGCTTGGGGTCGAGCGCGAAGATCGCCGGCGAGCCTCCCGTCCTGACGTACACCTTGTCCGCCTCCTTCTTGCCGACCCTCAGGCTGCCGAGCTCTTTGCCATCGGCCTTGTAGAGCGTCACCTCGAGGACGGGGGCGTCAAGGCCGTATTTGGCCGCATCGTCTCCCTTCACCGACACGACCTCTTTCCAGCGGAGGGAGCGGAAATTGTAGAGGAGGTCGGCGACCTTGTTCTCCCGGGCCTTGCCCGCCTTCGGCTCGGTCACGCGCCACTCGGTCTCGCTCTTCCGCTCCAGCGCCATCGCCTGGCCGCCGCTCTTGACGCGCATCCGCTTCACGTCCCTGGGATCGAAGAACCCGAAGAGCGCCCGGTCGCGGAGGTCGTTCGCGGACTTGGAGAGATCCCCCACGTACTGGGCGTCCACCAGCATCACGGGCCCCTGCCCCACCATTCCCGCGTAGGCCATCGGCCTGCCGCGCCGCTTCTCGGGGGACGGGCCCACGAGCAAGGTCTTCGCCGCCGTGGCCCCCTGTTCCCGGAGGGAGATTTTCACCACGGGCTTGGCCAGGTAGCGATCGATAGACGCCGGGCCCTCGCCGAAGAAGCCCGCCGCCCGCATCTCGCGGAGCTTGAACAAGAGGCCGCTCACCTCGCCGTCGTCGGCCGCGACGGGCTCGGGGGCCGTGATCCTCCACTTCTCCCCTTCCTTGGCCAGGGTCACCTTCCCCTTGGGGCTCTCCACCTCCAGCCCGGCCACCTTGTCCCGGTCGTAGTCGACGACCATCTTGTCCCTCAGCGCTCCCACGGTCTTGGGCAGCGCCTTCCAGACGTCGTCGCCGACCAGGAGCACGCTCCGGTCCCCCGGGCGCATGGCGTAGACGCCCTGCTTGGCGGGCTCCTCATTGCCCAAGAGCAGCGCCTGAAACGTCCGGTCCTTCTCCTTGCCGAAAAAGATGGTCACGCGCACGGGGCGGTCCAGGCCGTAGCGGGCCAGCGACCTGGGCGCGTCGGCCGGAAACTCCTTGACCTTGGTGAAGCGGAGCTTGTCCAGGAAATCGGAGATCGCCTCCCCGTCGGCCCGGAGCGACACCGGCTTTGTGATCTTCCACTTCGACTCCGCTTCGGGCTCGACCGACATGCGCACGCCATCCGCCACGATCTCGAGACCCGTGACGTCCTTCTTGTCGAAGGCCAGGATCGTCTTGTCCCGGAAATCGGCCGTCGCCCTGGTCGCGTCACGCAGGAGGGAATCGGAGACGGTGAAGACCGCCGGCTTGTCCTTGGCCTTGCCGTACACCCATGCCCCGGTGGGGTTCTTGCCGCCGAGGAGGAGGGTGAGCGGGTCGGCCTTCCCTTTGACCTTGACGCTGAGGTCCACCGACGGAGCGTCAAGCCCGAAGTCGGCAAGGCCGGCCGGGTTCGGATCGATCTCCCGATCCACGCGCGTGGTGACCAGGTTGGTGATGAGATCGTCCACCGTGCTGCGGTCGGCCCTGGCTTTCACGGGGGCCAGCAGAACCCAATCCGCCCCCTCGCGTTTGACGTGGACGGTATCGGCCTTCCGTTTGACGATCACCTCTTCCACGTCTTTCTGCTCGACCGTCCAGAGGCGCCCTTTGGCCTGGGCCGACTTCTCGCGCTCCGGCGACAGGCGGATCTCATAGACGTAGTAGAAGATCCCGAGGGTGACGAAGAGGATCGCGAGGAACAGCGTGGTCTTCCAGCGCATCGACGACGCTTACCCCGACTTGCGGCGACGAATGACGGCCGCGATCCCGCAGAGCATCACGGCGCCCGGCAGGATCACCACAGGCAGCCAGAAGACGACCTGGCCCTGCGTGGCGGTGAGAATGATGGGCGCCTGCCGGGGGTCCCTGGGACGGATCGCGATCAGGTCCTCCTCCTCGGCGAGCCAGCTCACGGCGTTGAGGAAGAAGTCCCGGTTGCCGGCCGCGTTGACGAACTGGTTCGTCGCCAGGCTCGAGGTTCCGACCACCACCACCCGCGCCTTGGCGTCCTTCTTCCCCTCCGGCGGCGCCGTGGCGTCGATCGTCGCGACCACGGCCACCGGCAGGGGTCCCTTCTTGTCCTGGGGATCCGGCTTGGCTTCCCCGCGCTGGAGCGCCGCCCGGTCGGTCTCCCCCCAGCTCTGGTCGCTCGTCCGGGCCAGCGACTGGAGCGTGACGCCCTTGGGCGGCGTCTTGGCGGGGGTCACCGACCGGGTCAGGGGGAAGAGCGTCATCTGGCCGCCCAGCTCTTTCGTGATCGGATGGGGGTCGTACTGGCTGACGACGGGCACCTCGGGGCCAATCCCGAACAGCCGGCCGAGAGGATTGACCTCCACCACGAGATCGTCCCCGAGCGTCACCCCGTACTTGGCCAGGTACTTCTTCATGCCCTCGGCCTGGAAGGGATCCACCATGAACAGCACCTTGCCGCCCCTGGCGAGGTACTTGTCCAGGGCCTCCAGCTCCTGCGGGAAGAGATCGTTCTTCGGGCCGGGCACCAGGACGAGGGATGCGTCGTCGGGCATCTTGGCGGCGCGCGCCAGCAGGAGATCCTTCACCTCGTAGTTGGCGCGCTCCATGGCGGCCTTCGCCTCGCTGAGGCCCGGCCGGTCGGTGTTGGTGATCTCGTGCTCCCCGTGCCCCTTCACCGCGTACACCACGCGCTTGCCCGCGCGCGTGACCTTGACCAGCCCGTTGGTGAGCTTCTCCTCCTCGGCGTCCAGCACCTTCTCCGACTTGGTCTTCGTCTCGAGCACGATCGTCCCGTACGTCTCCACCCCGTAGCGGCGCGCGAGGCCGGGCTCGCGGTCCGGGTCCACGGTCTTTCCCTTGAACTTGCCGCCCGAATAGGACTCGTACTGGCGGAAGAGGTCTTCCGCGAGCCGCTTGCCCGGCTGGTCCGTCCGGTAGAACCCGGTGGCCGTGACGTCGGTCGTGAGCGACTGGAGGACCTTGATCGTCTGGGATGAGAGGCTGTTGCGGCGGTTCTCGGTGAGATCCCAGCGATAGGTGTGGCGGATCCCGAGCACCGAGACGAGGACCACGATGCCCAGGGCCAGCCCCACCATGACCACGGAGTTGAACCAGTATCTCGCCGACCGGTGGCCGAACGCCGCCTTGATCTCGTTGAACCTGAGATACGCGCCGAGGGCCGACAGGATGAGGCCGAGCGCGAGCGGAATGACCCAGGCCGGAAACCGGGTTCCGGGGAACGGGACGACGTCGAACAACCAGGTCACGGCGGCGAGCAGCAGGAGCCCGCCCCCTCCCCACAGGATCGCGTTCGGCGTGACGTAGCGCACGGGTCAACCTCTCCAGCGCTTCGATTCCAGCGCCCGCAGGGTCAGAAAGAGCGAGAGGGCAATGACGCTCACGTAGTACAGGACGTCCTTGGTGTCGATCACGCCCCTGCCGAAGCTGTCGAGGTGCTCGAGGATGGACAGGTACTGGAAGACCGCCCGCCAGTTCCCGCCGACCAGGTCGCCGCTCCACCCGATGACCCAGAACCCCAGCAGAATCGCGAAGGTCGCGAAGCTCGCGACGATCTGGTTCTCCGTGAGCGACGAGACCAGCACGCCGACGGCCAGGAAGGAGCTGCCCAGCAGGAGCAGCCCCAGATAGCCCGAGAGCAGCGGTCCCCATTCCACGCGCGTGAAGTACCCGACCATGGCCGGGTAGAGGGCGGTGAGCCCCAGGAGCATGAGAAACAGCACTGCGGCTGCGGCGAACTTCCCCAGCAAGACCTCGCCGTCTCGCACCGGGAACGTCAGCAGCAGCTCGATGGTCCCGCTCCGCTTCTCCTCGGCGAACAGGCGCATGGTCAGCATCGGCATGAAGAACAGCAGGATGATCCCCGTGTTGGAGAAGAGCGGGCGCATGACCGCGTCGGTGATGTTCAGGTCGCGCGCGAAGGCCGGGTTCATGGCGGCCTGCATGGAGGTGAGGTTATAAAACGCGAAGATGGAGTAGAAGAAGTAGCCGACAATCAACAGGAAGAACGTGAAGACGACATAGGCGACGGGCGACGTGAAGTACAGGCGCATCTCCTTCTTGAAGACGGCCCAGGCGCCCATCACGTGCCCGCCCCGTACTCTTCGCCCGCGACGACCCGCAGGAACACCTCCTCCAGGCTCATCCCCATCTGGTGGAGCTCCAGGAGCCCCCACCGCCGCTCGGCCACGAGCTGGGCGATGGGCGCCCGGACGTCCCGGTCCCGCATCGCCTCCACCAGATAGATCCCCGCCCCGTTCGCCGTCCCCTGGTGCTCGACCCGGAGGACTCCGGGAATCTGCCTGAGCGCCGGCCCCACCGCCTCGGCGGGGCCGGTGATGTGGAGCTCGACGCGCGCGGTGGGGAAGAATTCTTCCGCCAGCCGGTCGAGACTCCCCTGGGCGGCGATCCGGCCGCGGTTGATGATGATCACACCCTCGCACACCATCGACACTTCGGGGAGGATGTGAGTCGAAAGGATCACGGTGTGCTGGCCGGCCAGCGACTTGATGAGGGCGCGGATCTCGGCGACCTGCACGGGATCGAGCCCGATGGTCGGCTCGTCCAGGATCAGGACATCGGGATCGTTAACCAGGGCCTGGGCGAGCCCGACGCGCTGGCGGTAGCCCTTGGAGAGCTTGCCGATCAGCCGGTGCTGGACGTCGGCGAGGTCGCAGCGGTCCATGACCTCGGCCACGCGCCGCTTCCTGTCGGACCGGGGCACTCCCTTGATTTCGGCCGCGAAGTCCAGATACGCGGCCACGGTCAGCTCCCCGTAGAGCGGGACGTTCTCGGGGAGGTAGCCGATGCGCCTGCGGACTTCCAGCGACTGGGAGAAGACGTCGTAGCCCGCCACCCGCGCGGTGCCGCCGGTGGCCGGCATGAAGCAGGCGAGGATCCGCATCGTGGTGGTCTTCCCCGCCCCATTGGGGCCGAGAAAGCCCACGACGCCTCCCTTCTCGATGCTGAAGGAGACGTCACGGATGGCCGTGACGGGGCCGTATTGCTTGGTCAGCCGATCAACCTGGATCATCCCGCGCTCCGGATTCTACCACAGGACGTACCACGGCTGGGGTCAGGCATGCGTTTTTGCGTTGGGGCTTCCCGGGGGGTACGTCTCGCCAGGGGCTCAGCCGTAACGCAAAAACGCATGCCTGACCCCAATCTATTCCAGCCCCGTAATCGCGCCGTCGTGGGTCACGTCGATGCGCTCGGCGTTGGGGTGCTTCGGCAGGCCCGGCATGGTCAGGATGTCGCCCGTGATCGGCACCAGGAAGCCCGCCCCCGCCGAGATCCTGACGTCGTTGACCGTCACCCTGAAGTCGCGCGGCCGCCCACGGAGCTCCGGATCATCGGAGAGCGACCGCGGCGTCTTGGCCATGCAGATGGGCAGGCCGCCGTAGCCCAGGTCCTGGATCCGATCGATGAGCCGCTCCACGGGCTTGGGGTAAAAGACCCCATCGGCGCCGTACATCTTCCCCGCGATCAGGGCGATCTTCTCCCTGACCGGCAGGCCCCAGTCGTAGAGCGGGGTGAACTGAGAGCGCTCCCGCGCGAAGAGATCCAGCAGCTGCCGAGCCAGTTCGGCCCCTCCGGCTCCGCCGGCCCCGAACACATCCGCGACGACCGCCTTCACCCCGAGCCGCGCCGCGTGGTCGATGACCGCCCCGAGCTCACGCTCGGTGTCGGAGGGGAACCGATTGATCGCCACGAGCAGCGGCACCCTGAAGAGCCGGATGGCCTCCACGTGCTTGTCGAGGTTGGCCATCCCCCGCTCGAGCGCGGCCAGGTCCTCCCCGGTCCCGTGATACTTGAGCGCCCTCACGGTGGCGACCAACACCACGGCATCGGGAGTCAATCCCGCGTACCGGCACTTGATGTCGAAGAACTTCTCCGCCCCCAGGTCGAAGCCGAAGCCGGCTTCCGTGACGCACACGTCGCCCAGCTTGAGGGCGAGCTTGGTCGCCACCACGGAGTTGCAGCCGTGGGCGATGTTGGCGAAAGGCCCGCCGTGGACGAGGGCGGGGGTTCCCTCGAGGGTCTGGACCAGGTTGGGCTGAATTGCGTCCCGGAGCAACGCGGCCATGGCGCCGGTGACGCCGAGCTCGCCGGCCAGGACCGGCTTGCCGGCGAACGTGAAAGCGACGAGCATCCGCGCGAGCCGCGCCTTGAGGTCGTCGAGGTCCCCGGCGAGGCAGAGGAGCGCCATCACCTCCGAGGCCGCCGTGATGAGGAACCCGTCTTCACGGGGAAACCCCTGGGCGCGGCCCCCCAGGCCCAGGACGATCTGGCGGAGGGCCCGGTCGTTCATGTCCATCACCCGGCGCCAGAGCACCTGGCGCGGGTCGATCCCGAGGTCGTTGCCGTGATAGAGGTGGTTGTCGAGCGCCGCGGCCAGCAGGTTGTGCGCCGTCGTGACGGCGTGAAAGTCCCCCGTGAAGTGGAGGTTGATCTCCTCCATGGGAACCACCTGGGCGCGGCCGCCCCCGGTCCCGCCTCCCTTCTGTCCCAGGGTCGGGCCGATGGAGGGCTGGCGAAGCGCGATCACCGCCCGGGACCCGACCCGCCACAACGCCTGGCCCAGGCCGATCGTGATGGTGGTCTTCCCCTCCCCCGCGGGCGTGGGCGTGATGGAAGACACGACGACGAGCTTGCCGTTGGGGCGAGCGCGGCGGGCCTGGAGCGCGGCCAGCGGAATCTTGGCCTTGGTCCGGCCGTAGGGGATCCACTCGTCCTCGGCGAGGCCGACCTCCCGGGCGACGAGGCCGACGGCGCGCGGGGCGGGCTCAGGGGGCATCGGGGACGTCCTCGGCCATCAGCGCCTTGAGCCAGTCGGGGATCGGGATCATCTTCTGAGTCTGGGGGTCCCAGCACGCGTGGCGGGTCTCGCCGGTGGCGATCAGCTCACCCGTCTCGGCCTGGGTGATCTCGTAGGCAAAGGTGAAGCTGGCGCGCTTCTTCTCGCTCACGCGGCACGTCAGGCGGAGGAGGTCGTCGAGCCGGGCGGGCTTGACGTACCGGCAGGAGGCATCCACCACCGGCATGTGGATCTTCCGGTCCACCTGGGCCATGGGCTGGCCGTGCTGCCGGAGGTACTCGACCCGCGCGACCTCCATGTACACGAAGTAGTTGGCGTAGTAGACGATCCCCATGGTGTCCGTCTCGGCGTAGCGCACGCGGATCGTCGTCTCAGCAGGCACTTAGAGTCCGTGACACCTGGGCCGTGGCGAGAACCGAGCAGCCCAAGGCCCGAGGGAGGAGCCCACCGGAGGCGTACGCGGTTGTACGTTGAGGATGGGCGACGACCGGGAACGCCGGGATGCGACGGTTATCGACACGGCCCCTAGAGGTACTGGCCGTAGCGGATTTTTTCCACCACTTCCTTGATCCGCCGGTAGCCGTCGATCTCCTGGAGGAGCTCCTGCGTGGTGACGACCCCCACGTGCTCGCCGGCGCCGGCGCGCTGCGCCTTGGTCTCCAGCGCCCGGCGGATCACCTCCTGGATCTCCGCCCCGCTCATCCCGCCCATCGGCGGCAAGAGCGAGCGGAAATCGAGGTCGGCAAAGAGCGGTCGCCCGGCGGCCTGCTCCGCCTGGGTCTTGTTCAGCAGAAAGATCTCCTCCTGGGCCTGAGGATCGGGGAGCGGGACCTCGATGAGGCGATCCAGCCGGCCGGGCGCCACGAGCGACGGATCGATGGCGTCGGTGCGGCTCGTGGCGGCGACGACGAACACCTGCGAGAAATCCGCGATGCTGTCGATCTTTTCGGCCAGGATCGCGATCAGGCGGGCGCTCGCCTCGCGCGCCTGTGGGGGCGGGAGCAGGTGCTCGAGCGACAGCGCGTCGGCCTCGTCGAGGAAGATGACCGTACGGGGCTCCTGCACCGCGAGCGACAGGATCTCCGGCAGGAGATCGCCGACGTTGGGCCCGAACTTGGAGGTCAGGTTCTGTAACTTCAAGTGATAGAAGGTGGCCTTGGCGACGGAGGCGAGCGCCCGGGCCAGCAGCGATTTGCCCGTGCCCGGCGGGCCGTAGAGCAGCACCCCCTTCGGCGGGGTGATCCCCCACTTGCGGTAGAGCTCCGGGTCCGTCAGCGCGGTGGCGAACCCGCGGAGACTGGCCTTGGCGGCCTTGAGACCCCCGATCTGGTCGAAGCTCTTCTCCGGCCGGTGCGTGACCTCGACGCGGCCGGTGAGATCCCCGTACTTCTCGGCGATCTTGGCGAGTAGATCCTCCAGCCGTCGCTGGACGGCCCACTCCTGACCGGGGGGCAGGGCCTTCGCGTCCACGCCGGCGCTAGAAGTGAGGGCTGGGGGCCGACCGCGGCTCCGAGCTTCGGGATTTGTCGAAGACGCGGTCCTCCACGAGGATCGGCACCTTCGCGCGGATGGCGAGCGCAATAGCGTCGGAGGGGCGCGAGTCCAGCGTCATGTCGGACCCGTTGGCGGACAGATAGACGATCGCGTAGTAGATGTCGTCCTTGAAATCCGTGATCACCACCCGCATGAGGGACACCTTGAGCCGGCCGAAGAGCGTGAGGAAGAGGTCGTGGGTGAGCGGGCGCGGGGGCGTCACGCCCTGAAGCGGGATCGCGATGCCGTTGGCCTCGGCGATGCCGATCGCCATGGCGAACTGGCGCTTATCGCGCTTGCCTTGGAGCACGACCACGGGCTGCTGGGTGCGCTGGTCGAGCACGACCCCGATGACCTCCGCCTCCTGGGGGCCTGTGGCCTTCGGCGCCGGCGCCGGGCTCGGTTCCTTCGCCCCCGTTCCTGTCAGAAGCACCATCACCAGGAGTCCGAAGAGCGCGATTGATCGCTTGCCGCCCATCCCCACTCCTCCCATCCCGTCGGCGCACGCGCCGCCGGCGTGGAGAAAGTATGGGTCTCCCCCCGGGGAATGTCAACTTGCGCGGAGGCGAAAACTCGCCGTAAATCCGGCCACTAGGAGGAGGGTGAGGACGCTCCACATGACCCCGTAGCCCCAGCCGTGGATGACGTAGCCGAAGACGAACGCGCCCAGCGCGCTGCCCGCCAGGAAGACCGAGCTGAAGATTCCGACGACGCTTCCCCGGCGCGCCTCCGCCGTCTCGTCCATCAGCAGAGCCGCGAGCGCCGGATAGAGAAGGCCGTGGGCGCCTCCGGCCAGAAGGCCCGAGAGGAAGAGGAACGGGAGAACGGGGATCGTGGCGCGGGCTCCGATCAAGAGGGCCAGCGCCGCCAGGATGCTGGTCGCCGCAGCCTGGACGAACATGGATGGGACGATGACCGCCCGGCGTCCCAGCGTATCGCTGAGCCCGCCTCCGAGGGCACGAACGAGCATCGCCGCCCCCGCGTAGGCCGTGTAGAAGAGGGCCAGGTTCGACACGCCGAGGAGCTCGCCGAAGGTCGGCAGGAAGGTGAAGATCGTCCCGGTGCCGAGGCCGAAAAAGAACGCCAGCGCCATGTGCAGGCGCAGGATCTCGGCCAGGCTCTGCCGGATGACCTGCGCTCCGCGCGCATGCCCCGCCATGGCCCCGGCGGACTCGCGGACCCGGAACGCCAGGGCCAGCGCCGCCAGGGCCAGGAGCGTCGTCATCGCGAAGAACGCGCTGAAGCCGAAGCGGCGGATCACGAGCTCGCCAGCCAGCGGAGAGAGGGCCGTGGAAAGGAGACCTGAGATTCCAAAGATGCCGAGCGCCCAGCCCCGGCGCTCCGGCGGGACCAGGTCCACGACCATGGTGTAGTTCGACACGAAGAACGCCGAAAACCCGATGCCCTGAAAGGCTCTCAGGGCCGCAAAGAGGGCAAGCGAGGCGAAGAGGTTGAAGCCGAGCGAGGCGGCCACCACGAGGCTGATGCCGAAGACCATGAAGGGGCGGCGGCCGACACGATCGACCCAGGCCCCCACCAGCGGCTGGCAGAAGATCCCCGCCGCGTTGTACATCCCCATGACGACGCCGATCTGGGCCTCGGTCCCGCCGAGCCGATGGATGTAGAGGGGCAGGAGCACGAAGGCGTTGACGCTGGCGAAGAAGAAGAAGTTCATGGAGGTGATGCGGAAGAACTGCCGGGTGAGCACGGATGACAGGGGGAGCGTCACGCGCGTTGATCTTTCGGGGCGGCCCGCAGTAGAATGGCGCAGGCATTATAGCATGAGCGATTCGCGCCACGCCGAGCCGGCCCACATCTGCAACGTCTGCGGCGAGCCGATGCGGGAGATCCACTGCAAGATCGTCTGCCCGCGCTGCGGCTATACCCGCGACTGCTCCGACCCTTGATGGTGCGCCCTTCACCGCTTCTCCTCTTGCCGCTTCTCCTCTCCCCCCTCACCCCACTCATAACCCCTCACCTTCATCCTCTCCCCCCCCGAGGGGG
>Ga0209322_10000174_pt1 | contig 34401 bp, 42 predicted proteins | sample Rifsed19ft1_FD_184013 | JGI IMG/M metagenome (GOLD analysis project Ga0209322, IMG submission 184013) | Soil microbial communities from Rifle, Colorado, USA - sediment 19ft 1 (version 2) | ecosystem: Environmental > Terrestrial > Deep subsurface > Rock core/Sediment | place: Rifle, Colorado... | reverse complement strand
GGACGGCGTCCGTGTGCCGCCCAACTGGATCACCGACCGCGCGTCGCTGACGCCGGCGCTGGCGCTCGGCCAGCAGAACACCGAGCTGCGCCGCGCAGCTGTGGAGCTGCTCGGCTGGCACGCGATCCTGGCGGCGCTGCAGAGCCGGGTCATCGACACGGACCCCAATCCGCAGATCGGCCAGCTCCTGGAGGTGGACCTGCCGCAGGCGCCGCGCTCTCGGTTCATCAAGGTCGAGTGCGGCACTCGACGGACGTTCGCGCTCCCCGTGCCTCCGGAGATGGCCACGGCGCGCGAAGCCAATTACTGGACTTATGGGCTCAACAAAGAGGAGACGGATCTCGAATGGCGAACCTGAGACTTCAGCGGGCCGTGTCAAGTCCAACGGCTGCCGGGCATGCAGGGCCTGCGCAGCCGCCTATCAGAAACGCCTACGGGCCAGGAGAAAACAGATGAAAACGATCGAACGAATGGGTGCGCAGGGTGATGTGATGTTTCGTCGCGTGGAGACCGTGCCGGTCGGCTTCGAGGTGGCGCCCCGCAAGGGCGCCCGGCTCATCGTCGCCCACTCGGAGACGGGCCATCACCACGCCATCGATGACACCGGCGTGGTGCACTACACGGGCGGAGACCCGCTCATCTCGTACCTGCGGCTGGAAAGCGTTGATCACTGCGACGTGATCCACCACCGGCCGCACGACACCCACGAGACGCTGCGCCTCGGAGGCGGGCAGGGCGCGGTTTACCAGGTCATCCGGCAGCGCGAGCACACGCCCGAGGGTTGGCGCAGGGTCGAGGACTGATGGTACGCCTGGTTCTTCCGTCGCAGAGCGACTGGGCATTCGGCTCCAAAAGCGAAAGCGAGCTATCCGGAGTAGCGCCCAGGCTTCAGGCTGTGGCCAGGCTCGCGCTGGCGACCTGCTTCGTCGACTTCGGCATCCACGATGGCATACGCACGGACTTGGAGCACTCCATAAACCTGGCCAACGGCACCACGCGCGCTGAGCGCTCGAAGCACCAGGACGGGTTAGCCGTCGACGCGGTGCCATGGGTGCGCGGCGAGTACACCTGGGGCGCTGCGCAGTGCTACCGCGTAGCCAGGGCCTACCAGGACGCAGCGCGGTTTATGCGCATCCCGATCGTTTGGGGAGGAGTGTGGGACCGCACACTGAATGAGCTTGGGAGGTCCCTTGAGATGGAGCACACCGTGTACTGCGAGCGCTACAAGCTGCAGAACCCGGGCAAGAAACCACTGGTGGACCTGGTCCACTTTGAACTGGCGGAGAAGAAACAATGAAGTACGCAATTGCGGTGACGGCGGCGCTGAACCTCGGCCATGACCTGGCTTCATTCGGAGACGATCCATGCCTGAATACGCTCCGCCGAATCGCCCAGTAGAGTGGCTGGTGACGCACATGGCATCTGGCCAGCAGAAGCGCGTGGTGGCGCAGACGGCCTTCTTCGCGGCGCAAGCCGCGGGATGGAACCTGGGCGAGTGCACAACGGAGCAGGTGCATCGGTGATATACAACGTCTCGCCAACCGCCAAGGTCCGGCAGACACAGTCGGACCGCTGGGAGCAGCGTCCGTGCGTGATGCGTTACCGGGCGTTCGCGGACAAGCTGCGAGCGCTCGGGTGCACGCTTCAGGATGGGGACTCGATCATCTTCTGGATCGCAATGCCGAGGTCCTGGAGCAGCAAGAAGCGGTCAGCCCATGTCGGTGCCCCTCACCGGTCCCGCCCCGACTTGGACAATTTGTTGGGCGGGACTATGGATGCGGTGATGCCGAAGGGAGACTCGCACGTTTCTGCTCTGGGGCGGATTGAGAAGCGCTGGGCTCTCGCTGGAGCCATCGAGGTACTTCGGAGCGTCGGTCAGCCCGACGCTGTTCATCCATGCGAGTCTCAATCCGAACCACCCTCTCTTTGATGTCCGAGATGTCGGTGACCACCTTGGTGACGCTGCCACCTCCTCCGAGTAGGCCAACCAGCAGCAGAACCGTCTGACGGTCGATCTGAATCTTGCCCGCAGCCATCAGGTCAGTCCTTCTTTTTCCACTTGAACGAAACATCCGAGTCCCCGAGTAACTGCGTGTCCAGCTCGTTGTCGCTCCAGTCTCTGGAGGCTCCGCGTTTGAATCCGGCCTTCAGGAGCATGGAAGCGATATTGGCGACTTGCTGGCGGAGTCCACGAACGTCGGCCTGGACGGCTGCGTGGCGTGAGCGCGCCATGCGACCCTCTGCCCAGATTGCGCAGAGCGACAAGAGCCCCAGAGCGGTTGACGCTGACCCCCAGGCAATCGCGGCCCAAAGCAGGTACTCCAATCACAAAACCTTCCCCCCGGGCTGCGGCGGCGGCGCCACGAGGGCGGGGTCTGGCTGGCACGATCGGAAGGCGTCGGCGGCCTTGAGAATCTCCGGGAGCTCGTATCCGAGAGAGTTGAGCATCTTTCCGAGCTCAACGTCATCGGTTGAGAACTGCCTGACCAGGTCAGACGTGTCATAGATCTCACCAACGTACGGCTCCAATGCGCGTACCCGGCATTCAAACAGGTCGACAGCCGCCTGTTGCTCGGGCGTCAGCTGTAGCCCGGCGCACCGGACTAGGCTGAACGCCAGCAGCCAAGAGGCCGAGAACACGAATGCGCGAGAGGCCACCTTGAATGCTGACAGCATGACGAAATCCTTATCTAACGTTTGCGACGCACCTTGAACAACCAGCGTACCAGTTCGATGACGGCTAGTTTGCTGACGAACGAAACCATGCGCTTTAAAGCTTGCACTTGAGTTCTCCAGGTGCTAGCCATTTGTGTATGGAACATGTAGCACAAAACCCCAGGATTTGCCCGGGTCCGTGGGAGGAGACTCCCTGCGGCAAGGAATTGGAGGCCAATCGTGGAGCGCTCGCCGTACGGTGCTTCACCTGCGCCGAGATTCGAGAACGTCACGGTCGCGTAACGCGGCAGAAGAAGTACGACAAGGAGCGTCCGGGTAGGCAGGCGCGTTCGCACAAGCGTACGCCCAAAGATAACGCCGCGCGTCACGAGAAGTACTACAAGGGCATCCGTGAGCTGGGGTTGGGGCAGCAGATGCGGCCGATGGCCGGCGAGGCGCCGCGGGTGCCGCGGGTGCTCTGCCAAGGATGCTTTGGAATGCCCTGGAGACGCGACGTGGTGTGCGGCGTCTGCCTGCAGCCAGAGGGCCCCGAGGCCTCGCCCGCGCAGCCCTCCGTGCTGGTCTCCAGTGCCTCTCAGGCGTGTTCGGTGCGAGTGTGGTGACCAAAGTGCGCCACACCGTATGGGAAGTGCGTAGACTGGTCAGCGTGGGCGTTATCCTGCCACCCAAGCGCCGCTCCTACCCGGAGCGCTTCTACATCGGCGACGGCTTCCGGCTGCTCGCCGAGACGCTGGGGTTCGTAGGCGCTGTGGGTCTTGCGGTCTTCGCGCTGATCGTGGTGGCAGGGTAACCATGTACCACCATGCATGGTGCGAAGAATGGTGCATGTACTGCACCGCCAAGACGTGGTGCAAAGAGCACCAGAATCGCTGGAAAGAGTCGGCCACGAAGACTCAGCCGATGGGCTCGGCTGAGCCCGAGCGGTGCTGCGGCGGGACGTGCGTGAGGTCAGAGTGCGAGTATCACCGTTGATCATTGGGCTGATGCTGGTGGGGTGTGCAGCGGCTCCGCCGCAGACGATCACGTTGGCGCCTGGCCTGCACGAGAGCGTAGCTATCGCGGCCGCGCGAGCACGTGATGCTTGGTGCGCGGCGCCGGTCGACTGGTGCCCGGAGCTGGTTGATAGCGGCGGTGACGCGCAGGTCATTGTTCAGGCGTTTACGGGCCAGTCGTGGGACTCGCGCATGAACAACTCCGGAGAGACCATCAAGGTGCAGGCGAACATCGTGGAAGGCGGCGCCGACTACCTCACGGGGGCCATGGTGCACGAGTTTGGACACTTCGGCATCGATGGGCATGTGCCCAGGTCGCCGCTGATGAAGGCCAGGTTCGATCTGGGCGAGGATATTCCCTGGACGGTGGACTCGCTGGCGGCCGCGGAGTGGTGCAAACAGCAGGGGTGTTAGCCCAGCGGTGAATGTAGAGTCATCAACGCCTGATGACCAACAACCAGCCGCGTGTCCGCCCACAGACGGGTGCCGGCCGCCTGTAGCCGTCGCCATAGTGACACGTCGTCCGCACAGTATTCGAGGCGGCCATTCCTGTCGCCGACGAATGGGATACAGAACGGCCACCATGGGCCCACTTTGGGGTCATCTAGCTGCGGCAAAGAGTCCCGAACCGCAAGCAGGCTGAGGCGCGATACGCACGCGAAGCCCAGACCAGCGTAGTCTGCCAGCCGGCAGCCGTCAGACTCGGTCTCGCTCGCTGGCGCTGTGCAGGCCCAGGCCTCTCCGGAGCGCAGAGCGTAGAGACCGGTAACGGCTCCCCATGCGTCTACCCGAGGGTGACACGCAAGCCTCAGTATCTGATCCGCAGTAGGGACTATGTCCGCGTCGATGCACAGAACGCGATCCGCTCCGCGGGCTAGCGCTTGCGTCAACAGGACGGACCGCGCCTGAGGAAGGTCGCTGGAACCGTAGATCGGCAGCCAGGGCAGGCCACTCTCGTCCAAGGCCGAGCGCAGCGCGGCATTGATGTTGTCGCGCACCGGCAGAGTGATGATGGCGTTCATCAGAACTGTGACACAGGTCTCCATCGAGAGGACGTGCCGTCATATACTATGGCAACGACGCCGCCGGCTGCGATATTTAGCCCTGTGCTGCTGGTAAGAAACCGATTGGCGGCCGTGGAACTCGCGTCTTCGATGGTGAGAAATATGCTTCTGGCGGAAGCGACAGAGTTAGTATTTATAAGCAACTTCTGCTCGCCAGAGAATCCGGCGGCCGCTCCAGTGATGAGGCGACCAGCAGTGTCACTTGACAATCTGATGATGTTGGCTGTTTCCCAATCTGTTGGGGTGTAGTCGTTCTGGTTGGCGGTGATCTGAGCAGGGGTGAGAATCTTGTTGTTCGGTCCTCGGTCGAGCAGAAACCAGCGGTCGGCAGTGTCGTCGTAGCGGGCCCACACCCCGGAGCGTGGCTGCAAGTGGAAGTCAACGCCCCCTGGACAAACGAAACGGTTAGCAGCGGTGCTACCAGTATCTTCGTGACCTATAATCAGAGAGTCACCCGAGTCGGCGTTCAAGATCTGCACCGTCTGCCCGTTGGTGCCGTTGGGCACCATGCCGGTCAGGCGAAAATCGTTGCCCACGAGGCGCGCCACGTTGAACGTGGTCATGTCGAAGTCATCAGCGTCAGCCGCTAGCGTGGCGTCGCTGCGGCCCCGCACTTCGAATGTCCCGTTAAGCCTGACGTTGCCAGTGAATTCGTGGTTGCCAGTCCATGGAGTCGTCTGGAAGTCCGTGGAGCGCGTGACGGTGGCAGCGTTGGCGTTGGCAGCGATCGTGACCTCTCCTGTGATGGCCGCGCGCTGAAACTCAATCTGGCTCGCGACGCCGGTAGAGACCGTGACGCTGGTAGAACTCGTGGTTACGCGCTCGGCGCTCATGTTGGCGCTGGACGAGTAGGTTACGATCGGCTCGGCACTGGTCGTGGCGTTGCTACCAGCGCTCGCTGCTGCAAACCCCGTCAGCGCGGCACGCTGGATGTTGTTGGTAGCGACCTCTGTGATCGAGACGTTGTCGACGATATCCGTCACGTCCACGGCTACGTCGTCAGCGTTTACGTCGATGCCATCGCCTGCGCCTACCGCCAGTACGGCGTTTGAGCCACCAGTCAAGCCTGCGCCTGCCATGGTTGTGAGCGCGACGGCGGCTGGGGCGGCCGCGCCGCCGCTGATGTTGGCGAGGAATGTGTCATCGGCCTGGGTGGCCAGCCCAGTGAGCGGGAAGTTGGTAACGGCCACGTCGTTCGCGTTGACGGTTACGTTGGTGCCCGCTCCGACTGCCAGCGTGCCACCCGCGGTGTAGGTCAGGCCTGCGCCTGCCACGCTGGAGCCGGCGCGGTAGTCGGCTACCGCTACACCCGCCGTGAAGTTGCCGAGAAACGTCTCGGCTGCACCGCTGGCCAGCTGCACGTCGTCCGCGTTGACCGTTATCCGGGTGCCTGCGCCAACTGCCAGCGCTGAACCTCCGCCGCCCGTGAGCCCCGCTCCGGCTGCAGCAGCCGCGATGCGCAGGTTCTCCGCTCCGTCGTCTTCTAGGCCAGTGCCTGCGAAGTCCGAGACGTCGATGTTGAGCACCGCATTCGCGCCGCCCTGGATGCCGTCACCCGCAAGCGTGGTGAGCGCGACCGCTGCGGGGGATGCAACGGCGCCCGCGATGTTCGCGAGGAAGGTGTCGTCTGCGATCGGCGTGATGGCGCTTGGGGAAACGGTAGTACCGCCGCTGGCTACTCCAGCGATAAAGCCGATGGTGATGCCCGGGTCGTTCTCGGTGAACGGGTTGTCCCCGCTCGACTCCACGACGCTCACCGAGAGGTCCCAGTAGGCGCCCTGGTCCGTCATCGTGTTCAGATCAAACCGGATGAATCTGCCCGGGTCTCTGGCGTGCTGCAGGGTAACCACACCCAGCGGGCTCGTGGAACTCCCGGCCATGACCTCCAGCCATGGCGTGGCGTCCACCAGGCGCGCGTTGAGCTGGGATACGCGGATCGTTGTCGACAGGTTCTGTGTGGCGTTGTCGAGCCGCAAGAAGCCATTGGTCGGGTCGGCGTTGACCGTACTGGACGAGAACAGATACCGCAGCGGGTTGGCGCTGGAGGCGTTATCCACGACCTGCGTGAACACTTCGTTGATCGCGTCGCGAGACGCCTTCAGGACCGGAAACACCTCGCGGTTCAGGTAGTCGACGATGTTCTCGGGCGTAGCCTGTCCCGAGAAGGGACGGATGGTCTTCTGGACGCCGGTGCGCTGCTGCTCGAAGGCAGCTTCGAGCTCGGCCTGGGTGAGCTGCCTGTCTGTACAGGTCATGGCTCGGCGAGTTCAATCAGCGAGTGGCGCACGAAGACGGTTGACGCTGAGGCCTGGAAGATGGTCCCCGAGCCGCGCCAGCGGCCTGTGTGGCGCTCTGCCTTCCGGGTCACGAAGTCAACATGGTAGTCACCAGTGCTATCCTTGACGACGGCGTTCATCCCGGTCGGATAGTCAGTGCCCTCCACTGGTACGGCAGCGTAGGTCCATTCGAGCTCCGTGCCGTCGACCTCCTCCCGGAGGTAGAATTTGACCACGGTCGGGTCTGCGTCGGCGCCAGCCGAGTTAGTGAAGTTCTGGCTCCAGGTGATCAGGGCTCCAATTTCGGCCATGCGTTAGGATACCTTGGCAGTGGAGCTGCCGCCATCGGTCCGCACAGCGGGCGACCCTGCCGCTGGCGTGCCGGAGTAAGCGTGCCCATCGGAGACGGCGGCGCCAGAAGGCGCCCCATGTGGGACGGCAGCGGCACCACCGTGAGGCTTGTTGGGGTCGTCTGGGAGTTCCACAGTGCCAGACGCTAGGAGCATTGGGAACACCCGCGCGCCGGCCACCAGCGGTTCGTGGATGCCACCTGAAGCGGACAGCCGCGGCAGGGCGACGAACCCCAGCACTAGAGGCTCGTGGACGCCACCAGAGGCCACCAGTGACGGCAACGTGGCACTGCCCGCAACCAGAGGGTCCGGGACAACCGAGCCAGATGCAAGCAGCCCAGGGAACGACCTTGCCGCCAGCAGGTTCGGCTCGTACACCAAGCCGGCAGCTGCCAGCGCTGGAGCCGAGATGCTCCCTGATACCGTCAGGTCCAGGATCTGGACCGTCCCCAAGGCCACCAGGGCAGGGAACGACCCTACCCCTGATGTTGCAGGGTCCGGTGCTACCGAACCCGAGGCGATCAGATCAGGAAATGTTACCGCTCCAGAGATGGCCGGGTCTGGAACGACGCTGCCCGATGCCGTCAGCGCAGGCAGGGCCGGCGTGCCGGAGGCGCCCTCGACGGGAGATCCAGCGCTCTCGAACGCCCAGTCCGCAAGCGCCACCTGCCCGGCGTCGTCCGAGTCCCCCGGAAAGAACTGCGGGCGGAGCGCTCCCGGCTTCAGCCAGAGGCTTCTTAGAAGGCTGCCCTGGCCAGCCATGGGACTACCCCTGTGTGACTATCAGCTGCCCGTTGACAGTGGTGGCGGTGGTGACGCTGGGCAACCATACCAGGAATGGGACCGTGTTGTCGAAGCAGCGCACGAAGCCACCTGTTAGCGCATCGACTGCAACGCTTGTGTTGATCAGGGACAGGCCCAGTATTGCCAGTACTCGGTAGGCCACTAGATGAATGGCCCCGCCGCCGTAGCTGGTCCCCAGTGTCAGCGTCTGGATGCTGCGCACACCGGTGTCACCGGCGGCCAGCTGGAACTGCACGAAGGTGCCTGCCACGGCAGTAGCGGGGAACGAGCCCATCGTAGCCGTGCGGCTCCCGGTGCCAGCCTGGTTCGTGTAAGTCAGCGTAGTGTTGGTGATCGCGCCCGCGTTGGTGGTGGCCGTGCTGACCTCGATGGCAACCATGATGCCTGCTCCGTTGGTGGAGCCTGCTGAGTCGCGCGCCGGGAAAGCTGCGGAGTTGATCGTTTGACCGGTGGTCGTCGTCTCAGCGATCGTGTCGTTCTCCCACAGCCGGTCCAGCAGCAGCAGGGTGCCTACTGTAGAAGCAGCAGCCTCAAAGCGGGCCAGGTAGCTGTTCCCGGCACCCGGGTTCGTCCAGGGTATCTGACCCGTCTTGCTGGTCAGCGCAGCCCCGCCTAGACCCTGCCCGCCCGCAGCGCCCGCCCCGGGCCTTCCCGAGGTGTACATGAAGGAGTGATGGACCCCAACGGCCTCCATCGTTGCGCCCACCTTCAGGAGATTCTCGGGCGCCCGCATGCCCGCCAAGGCTCCATCCAGGGTGGTGATGGCCATCAGCTCGCCGGCATCGTGAGCGTGAACGAAGAGATCTGGTAGGTGTTCCCCGAAACCACCGAGTCACCGGAAGCGGTGCCAGTCAGAATGGTAGCGCCGTCCGAGTCGGTGATCACGTACTGCCCGGGAGCTCCGCTGTTTGCCGCGGTGTTCTGTACCGCAGGCGACACGTCGAGCGTGATCACGCCGGTGGAAGCCACACCGAATGACGCCGTGCCGTCGAGCGTGAAATCGATCAACGTGGAGCCGCCGCCGCTGGTCTGTACGATCAGGTGCGGAGCCGTTGCCCCGGTGTTAGCGAGCGTATCGAAGGCATCCGCCAGCGCGTTCCGCGCCGCTGTGGACAGGGCTGTGATTGCGCCGAGTGTGATCGCCAATTGGTTAAACCAGCGTTAGGCTTGCCTCCACGGTTATACGCCCATCGGCCGCCATGCGCAACACGAACGAGTTGAGGGTCTGTGTCGCGGCCGCCGTTACAGTCAGCGCCGGAACTTCAATATCCCCTCCTCCTCCCACTGCGGAAACGGTTCCGGTCACAACTGTGTCACCGTTTTGATTCGTCAGGATGAACCGGTTCGCTTTGCCAGCCACCTCGGTGCCGGTGGAACTGATGGGCGCTGATGCGGCGGCTGCACCATCATTCACCGCTGCGCCGAATGGGGTCGCCGCGAGCGGGAACACGCAGAGCGCGGTGTTGGTCTGGTAGATGGTCAGGTTTGCCGTGCCGCTGCCGACCTCCATGGAGTCTTCGAGACCGTCGAGCATCAAGGCTCTGGTTGCTACTGCGATGGTAAGTGCCATGGGTCCTCAGGTGATGATGGCCGCGAGTACGCGAGCCGCGATGACGGCATATCCTGCATCCGTAAGGTGGACGCCGTCGCTGTAGTAGGTCGGATTCGCCACGGAACCTGCGGGCGTGAACTCCGGCACCGTCTCCAGGTCTACGAAGCCGTCGGCGAACGAGCGCCAATTGGCCCTGATTAGCGCGTTCGCCTCTCCCGCAACAGTCTGCCCCACCGCGCTACCGTCAGACGGTGGCGCCGTGCACACAAGGAACCAGAACCCGGCTCCACGAGCGCGGGCGCCATAAGCTACATGTTCCTGGTAGATCGCTTGAGCGCTCAAGCCAGCAATGAAGCTGTTGCGCACCTCAAAGAACACCAGAACCTGGCGGTCGAACGTGTTGTCAGAGAACAGTGCCTCGTTGGTGAAGAAGTTGGCCAGCGCGTCACTGCTCTTGAGACCACCTAGGCCGCGGTCGTGCACGTCTGTTGTCTGGTACCCTGCGGTACCGAACGCCGCGCGTAGAACACCTGGGTAGCTGGTGACACCAGCAACGCTTGCGCCCTGGCCAGAAGTCAGTGAGTTACCGCGCAGGATGATCTGGATGCGGCGGTCCTTGGGGTTGAGGTAGCCCTGGATCTTCCTCCGGTGGTCGTCGGTCGGGAGGATGGCGCCATTGGCGCGCTTGCCGATGAACAGGCGCCCGAGCTGCCCGTTGAAGTCCTGGTTCTGGAAGTTGTTGTTACCGAACCGGAGGATGCCGCCGTTAAACAGCGCGGTCAGCACCGAACCGGTGTGCGACGTGAACGTGATGGGCTTACGTTCGAGCCAGAGCCGTGTCTGCGTGGCCAGCGTGGTGGCGGTGGTATCCACGGCCAGCTCGAGAAACAGATACTTGCCCAGGATAGTCTGTACGCCGACACCCTCGGCCTCTGTCAGGCCAGATACCGTGGCGGTTTGTACGGCAGTCCCGTCCTGGCTTAGTTCTACCTGCAGCGTGGTGGTGGAGGCGGTCTTTCGGATGTGCCACTTGCGTGCGCCGTTGCTGCCGTTCTGCTCGACGATGACCCGGTTGGTGGCGTCGATGGAATCGAACCGGAAGTCACACGCGACGTACAAGCCATCTGTCGCCACGAGTGGACCTGCAGGCGTGGCGACCTCGAACGAGTCAGATTCGGCAGCTGTATACGTCCAAGCCGGGTTGCCACCGGGCCCGGTGACGGCCGCTGGATCTCCGGCGCCGGCCGTGGAGAGCGTGTTGGTGCCGTTGCGTCCCGCCCAGAGAATGGGTGCGGCACCGCTCACACCAACAGCCGGCATCCAGACCTCGCCAGCGGCGAGTTGCGGCACGTCTCGCCACGGCACAAATGCCGGCGGCACGAAGACTCTGGACCCACGCGCGCCCATCAGATGCCGCTGGCTGCCCTTTCAGTGGCGTCCAGGCTCATGTTCACCACGAAGCTTGTTTGCGCCAGCGCGCCGTTGTTGAAGAGCACTCGCACGTCTTGAAACTCACCGATCGGGATCTCGTCACGGAACGTAGTCGAGTCGCCGACGGGCTCGTTGGTGTCGGAAGCATAGAACTCGTTCCAGGTGACGCCTCGGTTGTTGCTGTACTGGGCAGTAACGCTGTTCCCGGTGGCGTTCGTACTGGGCTTGATCGAGTAGGTGAACCAGTACACCGAGCCCATGTTGTGCATGTTTTGCCCGGGCGGGAAAGCAACCACAGAGTTGAACAGAACAACTACCTCGGCGGCGCGAGGCAGACCGTCGCCGTCCGCTGTCTGCGTGTTCTTGAACGGTATGTAAGTTTTGCAGCTCATGGTCGCTTATCCTTCTCTTGCTCGCGTGCCCAGTTGAATCTACCGGCTTGGCCGCTGCGGATAGGGCCGCCTGGATTGCCGAGCGCCTTCAGGCCCGGGTATGCGCCGCGCAGCATCAGCGCGTCGCCTGCGGCACTCAGCGCTCCGTAGGCCGTCTGCGGCGGTGCCGCGTGCGCAGGTTTGTGGACGCCCATCTTGTCGCGCAAGGATTGCAGCGGGTCAAGCATGCGCAGTTCGTCCACTTGCTGACGGACGCCTCCGCGATCAGCCGCCTTCCGCACGGCGTCGACCAGGTCAATCTGGCCCGGACGCTGCTTCGAGAAATCAATCAGTGCAGGCATGGCGTCTCCGCCGGGAGTCACCAGTTCAGCTTCGCGGTCGGCGCTTTCCAGCATGTCGGCGTGCTGTCGCTGAGTCGCGCTCCAGCCACCCTGCTCGCCGTTCATGGGACGCACGTCGCGGTCCTTCAGTGCCATGACGTACATCTTCTTGGCCTGCCGCTGGTGTGGAGAAGAGTCGTTCTTGCCTGCCTCCCGGAGCTGCTTGATCAGCGCATCCTGCCGGCGGGCATCGTACCTGCGAGGCACAACGTAGACCTTGGTCTTTCCAGCGCCGCGCAGCGCATCGGCAAGCATCTTGGGTGGCTCAACTGACTCGGTGCCAGGGACTCCCATCTCTTCAGCCAGGGCTTGCGCCCGCGAGTTGTCGGCGCGCTGTGCCTCGCGGTATGGCCGCGTAGCCTCTCCGTACTCGTTCTTTCCTGGCCCTTCGGGCGGCTCCTGCATGCGGACAGTGTCCGCTTCCCGAGTGGGCTTGGCAGCGACTTTGCCAGCCGGCTTGGCGGCTTTTCCCTTGGGCGGCACGGTGGCGGCATCCTCAGGGCCTGCCGGCAAGTCCATCTCGCGAGCGCCGGTGGTCGGCTCTGGCGCAGCCTTCGGCTTTGCCTTTGGCGTCACCTGCTTGACGACTTCAGCCTTGAACATCGGCAGCAAGTACGCCTCGGCCTGGTCAGGGTCCAGCTCGATGGCGCCCTTGACCGGTGTCACGGACACCTTCTCGATGTTGCCGTTGAAGATGGTCCGCACCTCTCGCGCAGCATCCTTGGCCGATCCGATGGGTCGCAGTCGGCCGCGCGACGGAGCGTAGAGCGCGTTCAACTCCTCGACCGCTGCTGACTGCACCTGGGTGTTGGGCAACAACATCTGCCCTTCGCGGGTCGGGTAGAACTGCTCCTGAACGTCGTGGACCTGGCGGTTGATGACCTCACGGTTTTCCTTGACCGCCTGAGACACCTTGGGCGCGATCTCCTTTGCGATCACGTCCTGCGGCATCACGTCCTGGGCCTTACCGCGCGCCTTGGCTTCATCCAGCGCTGCCGGCCCCTTCGGTCCAGAGCCCAGCTCTACCGAGCCACCCATGCGCTCCAGGCGGCCAATGTTTCCGCCGTACCGCGGGGTTTCCGCGATGCCCTGCGCAAGGCGCCCGGCAGCCAAGCCAGCGAGCTCGCCGCCTCCACCCAGGGCTAGATTGACCGGGTCCATGGCAGCCCCACCAACGCGGCCAGCGGCTTCGCCAAGGGTCGTTCCTGGGTCTCCACCGGTACGTGCCGCGCTGGACGCGGCGTCGACACCCTCACTCACCACCTGGTGAGCGGCGGCGCCAGCGCCGGCAGCGCCAGCCCCAGCGGCCACCTTGGCTCCCACGCCCAGTGCCCCCTTGACGCCGGCCGTGGCGGCCTGCCCGGCTTTGCCGAGAATGCCCAGCACTTCGCCTCCAAGGGAGCGGAATGCGCCGCGAAGGTTGCCGAGCGCATAGGCGGTCGGATACTCATCCTCTAGCTGCTTGTTGTACTCGGTAGCGGGTAGGCCTCCGGGGATACCGCCCTGAATCTCCGCAGGCGCTTTGCCGGTCTCCCACTCCTGCAACTGAGCCGACCCTCCCGCCTCACCCATGGTCGGGTTGACCGCCTCTTGAGCGCCGCGCGCGGCACCGAACAGGGCCGTGTTGTCGACGCCCAACAGAAACGACGTCGCGCCTTCGACGCCAGGCTTGACGGCGCCCTGCAGCTTCGTGCCGAGCTGACTCAGCCAACTCGTTGCCTCGCCACCTTGCAACCACGGGGTCCGCGAGTAGCGGTATGCAGTCTTTCCAGCTGCAGAAGCAGCGTCTGCGCCTTCCTGCCACATCTTGGTGGCTCCGGCCTGAAACTCGGAGCTGTCATGCGTCATGTTGGCGATCAACTCTGGGTTGATCTCGCCGCCTGTCGCAGGAAACACCGAAGCCACGAATGCTGGGTCCGTAGCGAATCGCTTCTTCATCGAGTCCAGGGTCGGCTCGTAGAAGAACACCGAGCCGTTCGCGGCCGCCTCCGGCTTGCGCATCCAGTCGGATTCGGCGCCCTCGTCGCCGCCTGCGTGGTTGGTAGCCGGCAGTGTCGCCAGTGCCTGCGGAACCGGGTCCTGATCGGGCCTGAGCATGCCCGCAAGTTCGCTCTGCCGAGAGTCTGCCACGGCAGGATTGCTGCCGTTCTCCTGCTCGTAGGACGCCTTGGCCTGCATCAAGCGAGTCTTCGTCTGCTCGGAGATGCCAGGGTCAGCAAGCAACGCTTGGACGTCCCGATACTGCTTGTCGCTCATGCCGGGCATCAGTATCCGGTCTCCTCTAGCAGCTTCTGTGCGCGGGTCTCCGGGTCGCCAGAACCGCTCGTGTACTGGTCCGGCATCTCGGTTCCCGACTCCTTCTTGGCGATGAACCGCATAACGTCGTAGGGGTCCAGCTCAGCCAGGGCATCACCTGGTCGCGCCTTCAGGGCCGACATTGCCTGCTTGATGTACGACTCCGTGTCGTTGCTGCCAGGTGGCGCGTACTTGGTGATGAACTCCTCAACCGACAATCCACGCTCGGAGTCCTTCTCGACCTGCATCCGCAGCGCGTACAGACCATCATCCACAGACTTGAACCTGGCCCAGCTGCCACCGTCCTCGGCTGGCTCGCCCTTCTCGGCGCCGTCCTGTCCGACAAACTTCAGGTTTCCTGGGTTGTTGTGCTCGAATGCGATGCGACTGGTCTCTGGAATGGTCGTTCCGCCAGTGCCTGCGTCCATGCGGAACCCTTCGCGTGGGTTGGAGCGCGCGTCCTCCTCCATGTTGAACGAGCGCGGCTGCTGGGCGCTTCCGCCGGAGCCACCGCGAGCCCTCTTCTTGGCCTCGTCGTACTCGTCGCGCATGGCGCGCGGGATCACCGTGTTCCGATAGCGCCTCCAACCAACCGCCTCGTCGGGGCGCATCTCGGGGTCGGAAGAGGCGTTGTCAACGTTGTCCATCCATTTGAACAAGTCGTTCTTCGAGTTCCTCTGCGCGGTCTTGGCGTAGTTGATGATCGCCTCGCGCTGGGTACGCTGGAAGCCGGACATGCCCAGCTTCTGGATTTGGGCGATGGCCTGCTCCCATGTGCTGGCCCCGGACAGTCCAAGGGCCCGGGCCACGTCGCGGTCGCTTTGGGTGCCCTTGCCACCTGAGAGAGCAACCATTCTGTTGCCCACCTGGACATCGTCCTCTGGGTTGTCGTTGGTGAGAATTTCGATAATCTCGTCTGCCGCGCCGACCGCGGTCAACTTCTCTCGACCCTGGCTCTCCACCCAGGTCTCCTTCGCTTGAGTGAACCCGTCACCGGTTTGACCTTGTGCCTGGGTTGCAGTCAGCCCTGACCGCTGGCTCTTCTCGGCATCGGCCGCGATGTTGGCTCGCACGGTGGAGTCCGGAGCTCCGCGCAGCGACTCGTATTGCTTGACCGACTCCTTCAAGGGCAAGCCCATGCCGCGCACGGCGTCGGCCGTGTGCTTGGCGCTGTCGCGCGAGACCTGGTCCGGGTAGGCGTTGACGAGAGAGCCCATCACCGGGTCCAGGCGAGCGATTGTGGCCATCTGCGTCGCGCTAGCGTCGTATACGTTCTTCGGGACCGCCCCGGTGTAGTCGGGCTCGTCTGGTCCGCGCAGCGGCTGGCCTGTGGACTCCGCATGCTGCGAAGCCGCCAAGGCCTGCCCGAAGGCGTCTTCGGTCGAGCCAATGCCAGCAGGTGGTACCATCGGTCCCGAGTCGTCCGTTGGGTAACCCACGCCGGGCTGTTGCGCTTCGCTGCGCGCGCGGTCTTCCTTTGACAGGTCCACGCGGTAGCGAGGCAGGCCGTTCACCTCGCCTTCGAGGTCTACCTCCATGCCGAGGCTGGTCATCAGCGGCACCATGGCCCGGGCGCCCTCTACATCGCCCGAGCCGTTCAACTTCGAGAACTCGCCCAGCGCAGTCAGGCGCTGTTTCTTGGTCTCGGCCTCTGCTTGAGCCTGCGCCTCCGCTTGAGCCTGTTGCGCCTGCATGCGCTGGCGGGCGTTGCGCCCCTCTTCCTCGACCCTGCTCAGCTCCAGCTGACGCGCCTGCTCGGCCTTGGAGTTCTCGAATTGCTCGCGCATCAGCTGCAAGCGCTGTCGCTCCAAAGATGCCTGCCCGGGAGCTTCAAGCTTGACCGGTGAGAGGCGCTCCACCGGAGCCAACATGCGGTTGATGTCGAGTGCCATGGTTACTCTGCGGCTGCTTGCTCTTCCAACTCCACCCAGGCAGCGTCAGTCTCGGTGTTTAGGTTTGTGATCGGCTGATTCTTCTTCTGCTCGGCAGCCTGCTTGGCCATCAACTGCTCGTAGTTCGGGATCTTGCTGACGAGGTAGTCCCGGAAGGCGGCGGGTCCAAGTGTGTCGAATTTGCGAAGGAGGAGCCAAAAATTGTACCCTGACGGGCTACCAAACACCTCCTTATGCATTTCGGTGGTCCGCTGCAAGGTATCCCGGAAGCTGTCCCGGACCTTCTCCGGGTTACCTCTATTCTCACGCTTATGTGCCTTGCGCGGCAACCTGGACGGTAGACTGTCTACGCAGCCCTGGCAAGAAAGCCTGCCCGGTCTTGGTGGCTCACGTAGGCAAATACGGCATTTTTCGGCCACTGCTGCCCTTTCTTTGGTTCGCTTTGAACTCGCATTCATTGACTGCCTGTGCTTCTCGTACCACTCCTTCGCCGCGCTGCATGCTGCCGCCTTGTCCGCGGCTTCATAGAAGCGGACCACAGCGCCATTGCGGCCCTGTGCCGGTACCTCGACGCACGACAGAACAGAGCCATCAGCGCCCGTCTCAATCCTGAACCACTTCTTCTGAATCATCTTGATCCTGCTCCTGTTGTCAGCGTAGGCTTGTGAAGATGTCTCGTCTGGCCAGCACTGTCAAGCCTATGGTTTAACGTGTCGCGTAGTTTAGGAAGTTGCTCCCGCCGTTGATTAGGGCATCAATCTCAGCCTGCTGTTCAGCGGCGCTGAGCCCGGAGCCCTGAATCAGCGGGGCCAGCGTGGAAGTTACATAGTTCTCCCAGTCTGCCTGGGACTTGCCGTCAAACTCGCTCGCTGCATTTCCAATCCGGTCCGCGAGGTCTTTGCCGACCAGGCGTGTCATGTTTGCCGTGAACTCGTTGCGCTTCTGACGCGAATCCTCGGCTGTGTTCGCCGTCTGGTTGAACGAGTCCAGTCGCGCCAGGTCGTTACGTGAGCCGACATCAGCCGCTCTGATACCCGTGTTGGTGCGCTGGTCCGCCAGATTGCCCGAGTCCACCGCGGCACGGTTAGAGGCGACGAAATCGTCTCGCGCGTTGTCGTCCGCCATGTTGGACAGGTCTCCACCAGTCTGCAGACGCTGGATACCGGTGCGATCGGCCGCGTCCATGGCCGATGTGCGAGCTGTGAAGCGGTCTGTCTCGCGCGCGTCTGCGGCGTTCGAGAGCTGCCCGAATGCCTCCACGCCGCGCAGGTTGCTGTCCTGGGCGTTCTGCGCCGAGGTGTCCACGTCGCGTGCCTGGTTGCCCAGCATCGTCTGCTGACCCAGGGTCTGCTCGCCCGCGGTCTTGGCGAGGTTGCCGAAGGTCTCAACGCCTGCCAGGTTTGCGCCGAACGCGCCCTGACTGGACAGGTCGCCCATGCGTGCCTGTTCGCCCAGTAGGCCCTGACGCATGCGCTGCTCTTGCGCGCGCTGCATCTCGGCATCGAAGGAGCGGTTCGCGCGCTGCGCCTCGATGTCGGTGATCACGTTTCCTACCCCGCTCAGCGCTTCGCTGGATCCGTAGACCCCGCGCCCTGCCGCGTCCTGGTTGTAGGACTGCACCCCGAGCTGCCGCGCGCGATCGTAGAACGGATCGAAGTTCGCAATCGGCAGGTCGCCGAAGGCTTGCTGAGTCTGACTGTACTGGCCAGCGGCCAGGTTCGGGTCCGTGTAGCGCCCGGTGGAGTCGTAGTTGCCGCCGACCTGGTTGTAGAACTCCTGGCCAGCCAAAGGCCCGCTTGCCGCGTTGGTGCCGTACTGGCCAGCACTCGCCTGCGGGCCAGAGTAGCCGGTGAAGTCCCCGTACTGGTCCATCGCTTGGTTGAAGAACGCTCCCGCGGGACCAGTTGGGCTCATGTTCTGCGTGGCTTGCCGGGCGAACTGCTCGCCCGCGAAGGGGTCCTGAAACTGCCCGCTCACCTGGTTCCAGTACTGCTCGCCCTGGCCCGGGCCATCGAGAGAGCCCATGTTCTGGTTGATGTAGTTCTCGCCCTGACCGGGTTGCTGGGACCCGCTAGCGGCGTTCTGAAACGTGCTCTGGAACGGGTCCTCCAGTAGGCGGTTTTGCGTCAGCTCCAGACCCTGCTCGGAGTAACCCGGGTTCGTGAAGTTGTTGCCCGGCGTCTGCAGTGGGCTCGGCGCAGCTGGTGGCGGAAATGGACTCGGCGGTTGCCCATTCACGGTCACGCCTGGACCGGTGGTGTTGGTGTACCCGGGCGCCGGCTGCGGCGCGTACGTGCCAGGAGCTCCAGTTGTAGACGTGGAGCCTCCAAAAGCAGCCCCGCTAGGGGCTATCGCGGGTGACGATCCAGTAGGCATGCTCGCTGGCGCATTGCCACTGAACGCTCCTTGCGTGGACCAAACGCTAGGCGCCGCTGTGTAGGGATTGGGCTGCGTGTTCTGTGGCGTGAGCGAGTTGCGCACCTGAGCAGGTAGGCTGGCAAAGGGATTGGGTGTTGCCATTTAGAATCTCCTCGCTGCCTGCGGGGTAGGCATCTGGATTGGCGCCGGGCCAGCCCCCGGCTGCTGGATGCCACCCATCATCATGTCGCGCCGCGAAGCTTCGTTGGCGTCGTACTCACGCTTGCGCCTCAGGTATTCGTCAACCTTCGCGCGTACGGCAGGGTCCGTACCCTGGTAGTTCACCAGCGCTGGGTCCAGCGTAGGAGGCGGGCCCTGAACCATCTGCGCCATCGACTCCGGCGTGAACGCCGCGCTGGGTCCGAACATGTTCGCCATCATCTGGTTGGTAGGGTTCAGCGCCAGAAGCTGCTGTCCGAGCGAGTTCATTCGCTGGTTTTGCTGCTGGAACTGTCGCTCCTCGGCTTCCTTGGCGATCTGCTCCTGTGTCTCCAGCAAGCGCTTTTGCTCTGGCGTCCTGCCGCCCAAGACTTCGTTGGCAACGATCGGTAGCGCCGCGCCCACGAGGCCAGGGGCCCACTTGCCAACGTCCTCTCCGACCATGCTGCCCAGCGTCTTCTCTGCGGCTCCGCCTGCCGCCGCTCCGGCGGCCCCAGCCGTCCCTGCGGCGCCCGCGCCTGCGCTGGCCGCTCCGGCTGCCCCGGCACCACCGGTGGCAGCGTAGGGGCTTGCCATAGTGAACGCCTCGCCCATGGCAGGCGCAGCAGAGGACACGTAAGGCGCTGCGCCGCCAGCTGTCGAGATGGAGCCTGCACCTGCGGCTCCGGGGGCAATCGCGCCCATCGCAAGTGGGGCCAAAGGGAGTAGCGGCAGCCAGGGATGCTGCTGGATGGTATCCAGGCTCTCCTTGAAGAAGCGTTGGTCTCCAAACGACGCTGTCTCCGGCCGCTCGTCACCAGTGTAGAGATCGCCCGTCTTCGGGTTGATTTTGCCAGCACCCTGAGCCGTCCTGCCGGCAGGGTCCTGCTGCATATTCGTGTTGCCCGTCTTCCGGGCCTGATCGCGCTGCCACTCGCGGATCGCGGCCTCTCGACGCGCCTGATCCACCAGGGGTGTCGGGGCCAGGGTCTCGAACGGGTCTAGGTCGCTGGACCCGTCGTCGAAGTTGATGGTTCGCGCGTCTGCCACTGCAACACCTTACCATGTTCAGTTGTCAAGCACGATGAGGGTCTCTGAGGCCCGCACCAGGAAGAGCCCGGCGGAATCCGCCCAGCGGAAGCGCCATTGACGGCGCCGGTAGATACCCAGCGACCGGAACTCGACGATCGGGTCCTGATTGCCGTCCTCTACCCCCAGGTCGATGTCCAGTGTAACCCACTCGTCGCTGAGGTCGTCACGGTAGTCCAGGTAGGCAACTACGCCTTGAGACAGCTCCGCCGTGCGCTTGAACGTCAGCCGGACGGCTTGCGACTGCTTCAGGTTGTCTGACTCACGGTCCAAGAAGCCCGTCGTGACGTACGCGACGATCGCGCTACCGAGATCGGTCGTGTTGGACAGGCTCAGGGTGCGGATCGTACCGTCTTCGAGACCGACCACGTTCAACCCACCGTCCGGGCGCATGTGGTGGGACAGCACCGGGAACATCGTGAACGTGTCGCTGGCGGCGGTGTGTTGCGCCCAACGGCTCCAACCGATGCCCGGCTGGTGAACCAGTGTCTCCTGGTCGGTCTCGAACCGGAACACCAGGCAGTCGGCGAAACTCTCACTGAACCGGTACGAGTAGCACTCGTCCGGTACCGTCAGCGCGTCCAGGGTGGCCTGCACGGCTCCACCGATGTCCTCCCAGCTGCGCCCGTCGCTGGCCACGATGCGGGTGTAATGGTCCAGCCAAATGTACTTGTCGTCCCACTTCACTGGGCTGTAGGGAGCCAGGCACCCTGCCTCGCGCGTTATGCTCGGGGCGAATGTTGTCTGCCCGTCCGGAGCGAACAACTGCAAGCTTGTCCGGCCGAATAGAAAGATGTCGTTCGTGTTCTCGGCGCAGGCCACGATCGAGTCGCTGCGCGCTTCCGCCGTGAAGAACCCTGCCGCGCCCGGGCTCGGGTCCCACGTCTCGTGCCCAGCGAAGCTGGTGATACCCTGGGTGATGTCACTGAAGCGAACCTTGGTCTGGTCGAGCTGTGTGTCGTTGGCGCAGATGCGCGAGCTGTTCGCGAACACGTGGCTGGCCAGCGGGGGGCAGCCGCCCAGGAAGGACATCTCGTGCCGGTCCGGGTTAGGGTTTGTGAAGTTTGGTGCGCTGAATGTTTCGGGGCGGATATCAATCTTGCCGATCTGAGCTCCGCCAGCGATGATGAGCAGTGCCTCAGTCTCTGCGAAAACAGGCCGCGGAAACCGTGTGGTTGCGACAGCTGCGGGAGTGGATAAGCGATCCTCGTCCGCCGCTCCCGTCCCTACGGCAGTCGCCACTCCCCCCACGATGCGGTATACGATTCTGCCCGCATTGTGGCCCCCACCGGAGGCGTTCACGGTCGCTCCGACGGCGTAGAGCACACCAGCATGTTCGCCGCTGACTACCGCTGTTCCGGTGGTGTGAGCGACACGCTGCTCGGTCAGATACAGCCCGAGCACCCCGTTCGCGTCGACGGCAGTAGAGGGAGCGACACCCGTATAGGCGGCGATTCCGGGACGCTTGCGGATGACTCCTCGGGCATCCGCAACGACGTTGTACGCCTCTGGCGACGCTCCGCTGATCTCTTCTGAGCTTGTTTCGAGAGTCGGCCCGAACGGGATTGCAGATGTTCTGGCTTCGGGCATGCGTCTAACCCACGGTTTTCAAGGCAGCCGCCGCACCTGTCGGTTCGCAATCGGGCCATGGGTTCAGTTCCATTGCGTGGTGTAGTTCAGTGTCGCAGTCGCCCCGGTATGCTCGAAGCCGTAGCCCAGGCACTCGGCCTTCTTGGCCTCGGCCATCTGCGCCAGGAACGTGATCTTCTCGGCGGGCATCGATGAGTCAACCGAGACGTAGTAGGCAAGGCACCAGATCAGAGCATCGAACCAGTACCGGTGCAAGTCCGGGGTCTTCGTGCCGTCCGAGTTGTCGCCGAGCAGTCTGACGGTTTTCACTCGCAGGGTTCCCGCTTCGTTCGGCACAGGCCAGAGCCGGAGCTCGGCCGTGGCCCCGCTGCGAAACGCGGCGTAGAGCGTCGGGCGACTTGAAGTCGTGCCCTTGGTCGTCAGGCTCTGCCAGGTGGCCAGGTCGATCTGCTTGCAGACCATCTCGCCCGTGGTGTGCTTCGTGTCCTGGTTCTCCGGTGGGCCAGGCACGAACATCGCGTCTTCGTAGACGTCCAGGATGCTGTCGGGCAGCGTGTACTGGGATTCTCCAGCAACGATCGTCAGGTCGTAGAAGCCCATCGTTCTGGCGATGAACCCCTTGGTCGCTAGCCCGTCCAGAATCAGGTCGAGCAGCTGTCGGCCGTGCTCTAGCTTTGGGACCATGTTGGCTCCAGACAGCTTGGCCTCGACGGGCAACAGGCCCGCGCGCTTGTAAGCGAGCAACACCAGCGTGTTGATGCTGATCGGCGTGGAGGGCAGGGTTGAGGCGACCATTCAGAACCCATCCAAGTCTACCAGCGTCCCCGGCTGATCGTAGGTGGGCACCCCGCTCGCGTAGACGTCCTCAACCGTGCGCCGTGTCACGGGCCCAGTGTAGCTGGAACTGCTGCTCGGCACACCGTTGCTGTCCACGTCTGGCCTCGCCCCGTCTGCGGGCAGCTGCGAGCCCAGGCGCGCAGCGATTGCCGCTGCCCGGGCTGCAGTTGCTTCCGCAAGCTCGACCAAGTTGCGACCCGGGCGATCGTTTTCGCACCGGAGTAAGCCGTCGCGTCCTCTACGTAGAGAGCTGCGCAGGTACATGACCCCGCAAACATCGCACTGCGAGAGATGTTCTCCCTTGCGGTCGATGTTGCGGGGGACGCTGCGCATGCATCACCGTTAGCTCAGGTGGTCGCGGCCGCAGGAGCGATGACGCCGGTTGCAGAGCCTTCGTCGTTGGACCTGTTCTCAAAGCACCGGGTGATCTGAGTGGCGCCCGCGAAGGACACGCACTTGAGTGCGTTTGCAACGGTGCCGCCAGCGTCCACTCCGCCGGCATAGTTGTTGTAGATCATGCCGGTCGCTGCCACGTCCGCCAGTCTGATGCCAACACCGTCCTCCACAGCGTTGTAGATGACGTTCCAGCCGACATCCAGTTCTGTGCAGGCCGCACCAATGGCGATCGCGCCGGTCGTTGCGCTTGACTGAGTCGTGAAGAAGCGGTTTCCAACAATGGTTGTCCGTGCGACTGCCGCGGCCACTGAGATGCAGGCAGTAGTGACCGCCCCGCCGGTTGCCGTCACGCGGTTTGCAGCGAACGTGAAATCGTTGGCACCGGAGGCCACAGTCACGCACGTGGCAGACTCCAGAGCGGAACTTGTTCCGGCGATGATGTGGCAACCCGAAATGGAGCATCCGGCAGCCGACACGGTGATCGGCGCAGTCACGTTGTCTGCGCCGCCCAGGTTCAGTGTCAGGCCCACAAGTGCCACGTCGGCCACGTCGAGCAGGAAAGTGGAGGCGACCGCGGTCCAGGTGAATGTCGGGTTGTTCGACGATCCGGGCTTCCCGGCGCTGATGATCTGCGTACCGGCCACCAGGTTCGTAAAGAAGTCCGCCGTGGAGACGTTCTCCACGTGCCCCGGCAGCACGTAGACGATATCTCCTTGACCTGACCTGCAGCGTGCAAGGGCCTGTTGCAGGGTCGCAACAAGCATGCCGCTAGTGGCGAAGTGGTCCTCGCCGTCCTGAGCGCCAGTGCTGCGCACGTAGGCGGCGACCCGTCCGCCAGGTTTCAGCAGCGTCCCGTAGGGCGTGACGATGCCCGGCATCGACTGGTAGTAGGGTAACGCCGTGCTGAGGAAGTTCCCGTATGCGTTTTGGAAGAGAGACATCAGCAGCTACACTTTCCCTTGGGCTTCTTGCATCCCATGCACATGCCCTTGCCTTTGGTCTTGGGTTTCTTCATGGTGAGCCTCAAGCGTCGGAGAACAGAATGGCGCGGGGGTTGGTCCAGCCGCGGGTCCAGCGGGCCGTGATGCCGTAGTTCATCATGGTCTTGTCTTCGGTGACCCAGGTGTTCGACTTCGGCTTGCGCCGCCAGAACCACATCAGGCCGTTTTCGGCGTCGGTCTGAAGCAGCCAGTTCGTGGTGGTGTTGTTCCAGTACTTGACCGGAACCTTCTCAACCTTCTCTTTGTAGATCGAGTTCACCGCGTTGAAGGCGCCCGGGGTCGGGTCCTTCGCGCTGTCCAGCACCTCGTCCCAGACGCCCTCTTGCTGGACCGGGAAGACCACCTTCTTCATCTCGTAGCCGTCGATCAGGCCATCATGGCCGACCTGCTGCCGGAGCTGAGCTCGGGCGATGTACATCGCCGCTTTGCTGGGCGACATCGGCGTGACCATCATGTTGGTGTAGGTTCCGCCGCCGGGCAGCGCGTGGCTCGCGCTCGCCAAGGGCAGACCGTCGCCGCCGACGAAGCTCGCGTTCGTGGCACGCACCAGAATCAGCACCGCGTCGAAGTCGGCAAGCTTCCAGAGCGAGCGACCGTTGCGCTTCGCTGCCTGGATGACCTTGTCGTACTTCATGTCCTCCATCGCCTCTTCCGAGACGATGATGCGCTGACCGTACGTGCGGGCGTTGTATCGGGTGAGCGGGCCTTCGACGATCCCGCCGAGTGGCATCGCTTCGCCCTCTGGCTTTTCGCCCGCGAGCCCTGTGCCGGCGATCTCGTAGTCCTCTACGTAGTTGTCCGCCATGGACTTGACCATGAGGTAGTGAGGGAAGACCGCCTTCGAGCCCTCCGACCCGTGCTCGTCGGTCTGGATGGTTCGCAGCGTCTCTTGGAGTGCAAGCGCCGCAGTACTGGTGAAAATTTCACTCATGGTTCCTCAGCTCTCGTCGAATCCGCCAGCGGTTCTGATCGGAGATTCCTGGACTGCGTTGAACACGACCCGTAGCGCCACGTTGGCGAGCGTGAAGTCTTGCTTGTCATCGATTCGACCAATCCCGTTAACGCGAAGCTGCAGAGAGGATGCAGTCGCGTCAGTGAGTGATGTCTCGTCGATCAGCGGATTCGCCTTCGGGTTGCTGCTCGTGGTGTTGATCGGGCTGTAGACGAAGGTTGCAACAGAACCGACTGCAGCTTGCCACTCCTCATAAGTGTTCAGAGAGGCGCCTCCGGCTAGTTGCGTATCAACCTCGAATTCGCGGCCAACCACCGGAATCACGGCCACCTTCGTCTGCAGAGTGTAGGGTGCCAGCCCAGACCCGTAGACGGTGCCACCGGGGTAGAAGGCGTTCGGTCTAATGGCTCCACTGATGAGCACCTGCGGGAAGCCGACAACGATTCCGTAAACGCGCTCAGTGGTGGTGGCGTCTCCAGAGCCGATCGTGCACAGCTGCACCGCCCCAGTCTCCAGCTTGGTGACCGGGTCCCCGATGTTCAGATTCACGTCGGTGTTCGGTGTGCCCGTGTTCGGCTGGTAGCCGCTTGCAATCGGGAGCACTTCCACCTCGGGAACGTCGCCGCCCCAAAGGTTCCTCAGGAACCGGAAGCCGTATCGATGAGTGTTGGCCATCTACTTGATTCCCTTCAGAATCCCCACGACTGGCGGTCATCGCCAGCGTAGCGTTTGCCAGTGACGATGCCGCGCATCTTGGCGCGTTCATTCGCGGACATCGGCTCGGTTTCGTCGATGATGTCCACCTTGCGGATGGTCTGCTCGATGCCGGTGGCCCAATGCTGCCCCACGGCGTCCAGCTTGGCCTTGTGCTCCTTCGAGCACTCCATGAGCACCATGCCGAAGGCTTCGACATTGTCGCCGGGCTTCAGGTGGTTCTGATACCCCATGGTCGGGTGCACTTCGTCCTTGTCGTACTGCGTGAAGTTGTACCCCTGAGAGCGGTACGAGCCCGGATTCAGCGTCGGGTCGTTCACGGTCGACACCCACACGTAGTGCTTGGTGGGGTCCTGATTTTCGAGCCCGACGCGGTTCGTCGCGCCCTCTACGGGGCGAGGATCGGGGTCGTTGCGCTTGATCGGCTTGGGGAAGTTTGGCTTGTCGTTCTCTGCCACGAAAGCTCCGCTGTACTCCCGGGGAATACAGACAGCAGTTCGTGGGAAACGATACCGTTGCCGACGTGTTATCTCAGCACATCAGCCGACCGGCGTCAAGGTCAGAGCACCTTCTGCTTGCGCAGCTCTTTCCCCTCGTTGTCGGCCCACTGTTTCCAGGCCTTCTCCTGCGGCAGGTCGCTGTACTTGGCCTCCGCCATCGCCCGGAGCTCCTTCGTCATCGAGATGCCTCCCGAGACGCGGTTGTCGCCGCCACCCGAGCCGCTGGACGGTGTTCCGCTGAGCCGCTCACGGTCTGTCTTGGTCGGCGTGGACTTGCCGCCCAGCTTGAAGACCGTCCTGGCCTCGTTCATCACCTCGTCGACGAGATCGTTGCTGTCCTTCTCACCCGTCAGCCGGCGGCGAGTGAAAGTAGCCTGCGCGTACTGGTACGCTTGGTCATTCCCGTACACTTCCGGGTACTTCTGCCTCCAGACCTGCTGCGCTTGCTCCTGGCGCTGCGCGGGCAGCCGCTCGGCTAACACCTTCTCGGTGTGGATGCGGATCTTCTCCTCCTCCACCTCCTGCCCGACCCGGGAGTAGTGCTCCATGCGCTCCTTGGTCATCTTGCCCGTAGCCATCTCGGCGTTCGCGGCCTCGTAGGCGTTCCGGCGCTTCTCCTCGACGGCTTCAAGCCTGGCCTGAAACTGGTCCTTGCCGGTAGCCGGCTGCCGCGACGAGGCAACCACGCCCTCCAGGCGGGCAAGTTTCTCTCGGGTCTCGTTCAGCTCACGTTCGACACGATCTGCCTTCGAGATGGCGTCCTTCCGCTCCTGCTCGCGCTCTTGAGAGCGCTGCCGGCGCCGGTCCTTGCGAGCCTGCTTCTGCTCCGGTGTCTCACCGGGCTTCTCGTCGTCGAGCAGCAGTTCGTCATCGCGAACCGTCTCGTCATCTGAGAACGGAACCTCGATTACCCCGGCGCCCTTGGTCACGAAATTTTCTCCGGCCATTTATGTCTCCTGTGCAATCTACCAGTTGTCCTTGGTCAGAGCGATCTGCTTCTTCCTGCCGTCCAGGTTGAAGCAGTATCCGTGTTGCCCACCCTCGTCGATGATGCGTGTCTTGCCTGCTCTCAACTCATCCGCCTGCGTCTCGCTGCCGGTCAGGTCGCCGTCTCTCATCACTAGGTAGAAGATGGACCCCGACGAGATACGCGCGCATTCCTGCGCATGCGGCGCGTTGCGGATAGTGCGAACAATGTGACCAAGCTCAATACCGTGGCTGATGCAATGATCAGCTGCAGCAAGGCCCATGGATATAAGAATGCCCCGATGCCCATTCTGGGTGTCCCTCATCTTGGTGACCTCGGGGCGATGAATCAGACCCTGGCCCCAGGTTTCCTTCAATCCCTCGAAGTCGATCGGGAAGATGTGGATACGGTCGAACACAGCCTGCGTCGAGAACGCCCCGTCCGGGATGCCCCACTTCAGGCGCTGCTCATCAAGCAGCTGAGGCAAACCCAGTGCTCCAGCCGTCGACATCAGCGCGCGAATCTCTTCGGTGCGCCGCTTCGCTTTCTCCAGCTCGTGATCGACCATCTCGATCGGGGCCTCTTTGGGCTGCGGGTCCCATGAGGATTTCTTGTCGGGCTCTTTCATGTCTGGGATGGACCAGACTCGGCCGGTATCGCGGGTCATTCTCTCTCTCCTGTTTCAGCTGATGAACTTCTTGACGAACTCACCAGCGTCTTGGTCTAGCAGCTTCAGGTCCACGAGCATACGCTGGAACACCTCGGCTGCTTTGGCTTCGTTCACGATCGCCTGATAGTCGGTCTGGTTGATGGAACCTGAGGCAATCCTGTGGGCCTGCTCACGGTGCCGGTCTCGCTGCTTGCGCAGGTACTCGGCGAACAGATCTAGGTCTCGCTGGCTCATTTTTCTGCCAGCATGCGGGCCAGGTTGTTCGGGATGTACCAACTCGCCCCGGTCGGGCGCTCCATAACGAACCCCGCTTGTAGGTGCAACAGGGCTGAGCTTGCTGCCTCGTCGCATGTCTTGCCGTAGCCCTCTCCAGGGCTGCCTACGATGCACTCGCCTTCGGCCTTGAGCCAAGCAACGACGCGCCAGCGCGTCTCTATGCCGACCCCACGGTGCACTATGAAGTGACGGTCATTGGTCGCTGCGGCCCATGATATCAGGTCATCCATTCGGCGGTGCTCCTGGTGGTTTCTGTGGTGGACCGCCCGGGCTAGCCGCCCCAGCCCCGGGTGGGGCAGGAGAAACCGCACCCGGGGGAGGCGCTGGTGGGGTGGTGGGCATACCGAACATCTGCGGCGGCGCAGGCGGGGCACCCAGCATCGCGATCAGGTCGTAGCGGTTGCGGGCTTCCAGGCTCTTGCTGATCACCGAGTGCTTGAAGGCGTAGTTCCCTGCGAGCTCAGGAACAGCTTGGGGGAGCTGCACCAGGGCGTCGGCCTCTGAGATTCGCTGGGAAGTAGACGTGAATTTGAGGTCCGCGGAGATCTCGACGTCGTATGGACGGTCGTACATCTCGCGACCAACGGACAGCATTTGCTGCCCCATCTTGCCAAGCTCCGGGTCGTGGTTGTTGACACTGAAGAACTCGGCGTCATCCAGGAAGACGGAGTTCAGGGCGGCGTTGTTCTCCAGCACCTGCGACAGAAAGTCCGCGTATTTCCCAGTAGGCACAGAAAGCATCTTCGTGGCCTGCTCGATACGTGCGGAGAGCCCCTGAGCCGTCTCGCCGCTCTTGCCGCTCTCTCCAGAAAGAACCTCAGGCGTATTCGAAACGGTGTTTCCAAAGCGCACCAGCATCTCAATCAGCTGAATCAGCTGTGGGTTGGCCTCTCCGAAGTCAAGCGGCATGACCTCCTTCTGAAGGTCAACAACGCCCTGCAGCTTGTGAATCTTACCGGGCTCCAGCTGGAACTTGTCACCGCCCGGGAAGCGCACGTTGTCGCTCGCCAGGAAGTTCTTGAAGTTGCCTAGGGTCCCTTGGTCGATGAACATGGAAAGGGCAATGTTGGCGGCCTTGTTCTGTGCGGCATGGATGCTGCCAGTGCCCATTCCAAGAATGCCCTGAATCGGCTCAATGTTGACCCCATGTGCGAACATCCTGATCGGTACCGAGTCCGGCGGACGCGGTGTGGCTAGAGGGTTCCCTTGCATCCATTCAGGCATGGGCGACTCGGGCGGAGGAGGCATCTCCTCGATGGCGCGCGCCATCGCGATGCCCTGCGTCGGGCCGTCGGAGTTTGGGTCCGAGCTGTGCGCCATCTCCAGCGCGAGTTGCTTGGTCTGTTCCATCTCCTGCTGGAACGCTTGGATCTCTTGCTGGGCGGCCTGGTACTGCTTCAGCTGCTTCTGCTCGAACTCGAACCTGCGTTTGTCGTAGGCGTCAACGCGCTCGTGGATGCCGAGGTGCACGATCGTCTGCGTGGTCTTGTCGACGATCACCATGCAGTATCGGTCACGGTCTTGCCCGGGCAGGTTCAGCCATCCCTCGTACTGGATGAGCTTGTACTGGCCTTTTTCGAAGGCCGAGGAGTCCACACCGATTGCACGGTCCACTTCCTCACGCAGATGTTGGTGCAACTCAGGGTCGTCCCACTCTGGCGGCAGGCGCTTCAGTACCGTGGCCACGTCCTCCCAGATGCCCTGCTTCTTGCGCAACTCATGCGCGTCCATGAAGAGAATCTTTCCGACCCAGCTAACATCGGAATAGTCCGGCATCGTCGAGACGTGAGCGTTTGCGCACACGAACTCGTTCGCGGTCAGAATCTCGTGACGGTTGCAGCGTCGCTGGGGGTCCCAGTAGCTGTGGCAGGTGACGTCACCAAAAAGGTCGAAGATTAGCAGCCCTCTATGACCAATTTGCCGCTTGAAGTCTTTGATACGCTTTCGGATCTGCCAGTTACCATGAAGGGTGAGCAGCTTGGCCGTGTGCTCATCATCCGGACCAATCGGGGTGACACCAAAAACGTTTGTCCAGTTTCCAAAAAGTTCATACGCCTGCCTGAACACCATGCGGATGGTGTTCTCCATGAGAATCGGCACGTGCGCGCGCGCCAGAGACTTGAAGCTGCCCTCCGACTCCTTCAGGACACCAGAGAACAGCATCCAGATCTCGGCCATCTTCTTGCGGAATACGTCCGTGGCCTCCCAGGCCTGCTCGAAGTTGTCCAGACAGTGGCGACTGAGCCGCTTCAAGGCTGCTCGCCCCTCCGGGTGAGCCTTGAACGCAGCGACCAGGTTCAAGTCCTCCTCGTTGTACTCGAAGTCGGGCTCAGTCGGAGTGTCCTGGCCTATCTCGAACAGGCTCTCCTCGTCGTCGCCCCGCGGCTTCGGGTCTGTCTGGTCAGACATGCTTCCACTTAGCTCCTCGCACGATCAGAGATATGGTCTGCTGGCTAACTGAGAATCGTTCTGCCAGCTCCCTCTGCGAGACTCGGCACAGTGCCCAGTTTGCGCGAATGTCTCTGGCGTCCTGCTCGTTAAGCTTTGCGGCTGCATTGCCTGAGCCCTTAGGGCTATACCTGCCTTTGCTCAAACAGTCGCGAAAATTGTCCCGGGCAGTGCCCAGAAACAGATGGTCGGGATTGCAGCAGGGAGGGTTGTCGCATTTGTGGCAGACGAACATTTTGCCTGGCGCAGTTCCGCTACTGAGTTGCCAGGATAACCTGTGGGCCCTATCTGACCGCTTCTTGCTATCAAGCATATGGCTGAATAGCCCATACCCGTCCCAGTCCCTGGGTCCAGTCCACTCCCAACAGTCATCCGGTCCGCTGACGGTCACCTTCGACCAGAAGGTATGTAGGTACTTCGTGTCCATATGATCACCAGCCGTAACCAAATTGCCCAGACTCAGTGGCTACGGGTTCCTCTTCGTCTCGGTCCGCCTTGGAGAACGGGTGCATGTCCATCACGACACTGCCGCCGCCGCGAGAAGCTCTGGCTGTCGCATAGGCCAGCATGTCGAACCAGTGCTTGAGAGGGCTGTTTTTGTCAGGGCGTGTGGAGTCGTTCGGGTCCACCTGGATGCTGCTCAGCATCTCCAGGGTTTTCGTGCAGTTCTTGAAGACCATCAGCCCCGGAGGCTTGGTCTCATCGTAGTCCCTGAGTCGCTCCACGATCCGCTCAGCGTTGCGGACCATGTCGGCCTTATCCGCCGGCTGCCAGTAGATTCCTTTCGCCGCAAACACAGCCGCTTTGCTCTTGCCCGAGTCGCCGCGCTCCTCCCAGAGCTGGGTGTCGGCGACTCCAGTCAGTCTGCTTTTGCGCCGGACCGGGTCCCAGAAGCCAAACGCCTTCTCGATCTCGATGACACGATCTGCGCAGACCTCATCCTTCATGAGCCTGAAGTTGAACTCGTAGAAGGTATACTGGTTTTCGTCCGGGTCGAGCGCGTGCCAGCCGATGACACCCGGCGCTTTGTAGCCCCAGTCCATGCTGCGCCACTTTGGCCAATCCCTTGGCACCTTGAAGGGTTCGATCGCGTGGACCCCACTGTTGTAGTCGTTCTCAAAGAACCCGCCCTCCATCGAGTTCCAGTCGCCGTATAGGTACCGTGCCCGGATGTGCGCGGGCTTACTCAGCAGCTTGAACTTGTAGGCGTCAACGAAGGTCTTGTCCGGGTTGTCGTCGAGCTTAGCCGGCAGAAACAGCATGGTCTTCCAGCGCGTCTCGCCCGTCGATGGGTCCGTGATCTTCTTCTTCAAGATCACGTTGCCCTCGGGGGCCGGGTCCACGAACAGCTCCTTCAGCCAGCCCGGTGCCGGGTTGGACATGAGACGAGTGCGCAGCAGCTGCACCAGCACCGGGTCTCCGCCAGGCGGGCGCACGCGCGCGTCTAGCTCCTCGAATTGCCGCAGTGTGAACTGGTAGGCTTCGTCGATGCCGAGCCAGGTGTACTGCTGCGAGAGGTAGTCCTCGTAGTCGCTCTCCTGCCGGCAGTGGCCGAAGGTGTACTTGTACCCCGAGCTGAAGGTGTACCGATGGTTCTCCTTGCTGAACTCGACGCCCGGGTCGAACTTCTTGAACATGCGCGCAGCGCGGTCCAAAGTCTCACGCAGCTGAGGCATTGTCCTGCGCATGTAGAGCGCGTGGCCTTCACTCTCGCCCTGTTTGATCCGGTGCTTCAGGCACAGATCTGCAAGCCAGGAGGGGAAGCCCTCCGGGATGATCCCGGTCATCCGGGTGTGCTCCACCACTGCCTGGGTCACGATCGGATCAAATAGCAAGCCCAGGCTTTTCCCGGGGCCCGCGCTGCCGCCGCCCATCACCCAGTCGCAGGTGGACTGGTGGAAGGCAACGTGCCATCTAGAAGGCGTGTAAAGTGCTCTGTCGAACAATCAGCCGCCTACCGCTTCTTACCCAGGCTTCGCCAATCCCGAAAGCCCAGCATCCAGCCGATGGCCAGCCCAATCAGCCCCGTGCAGGAGCACGCCCAGATGGTGGCTCCCCAGTCGATCACGGGCTGCGCCTCGTCTTCTTGTTCCTCTTTCGAAGTTTCTTGGTAGCCGTCTCGTCGCGCCAGGCCCGGAACTGGATCTTCTTGCCCGGGCCGTGCCACGACTCCACCAGACGAAACTCCATCTTGTGGACTAGCCCACAGTCGCAGCACCCGAGCCCATAGTACCTTCGTTTAGGCGTAACCCACTCAGCCGCTTGGACCGGTGGAAACCATGGCCTTCTGCTCACGTCCTTCTCCCCAGGTACACCACGATGCACTGCACCAGTCCCGGGTCAAACGCCGTCCCGGACGGAGGCTCCCAGTACCGGTTGGGTTGATGCATAACGATACTCCGCAGCATGGCATCCGCAGCGAGCGCAACATCTAGCTTCTCCTCGTCACGCAGCGGCCACTCTGGAGGGTCCGCTGGCTCCCAACGCTCGCTACGAGGCGCAATCTTGCTCTCCCCAAACTCCAGGTAACAGATGCGGGACTCCCCAAAAACCATCTCTACTGTGCCGGCAACGCCATCGCTGGAGCGCCGCATCTTTGTGCCGTTCGCGAGCTTCATGGTCGCGCAATCTCCTCCACCGCCAACCTCTCGATCTCTCGGTTCAGATACCAGATGGCTTTGCGCAGGTCTTGGACGATCATGTCGTTCTTGAGCCCAGCCCTCCAGATGTACTTCACGGCGTTTCCGCGGTTGAACGTCATGTGCTCGACGACTTCGATGCACTGCACTCCGCTTGGATGCTCCGAGTAGTACTCTGGGTTGATGGGGTCGCTGCTCATTCTTCGATCTCCCGCGTCTCATACACCACCTCGCCCGGATGCTCCGCCGTGGTCGGAGCCGGCAATGAAATCTTCACGTTTAGCTCTCCAGCCCTGAGGTGAATCTTCTGGCCCCTGGCCTTAGCGATGCCGACAACCAGATGCGTCGAATGAACCACGAAGCCGGGCATCTTGGATGCCGGCAGCCAGCACTCTCGGGCCACAGCCAACTGAGCCTCGGCGGCTTCCTTGCCCAATCGCTGAACCCACTCTTCCGGGGGATTCTCGTCCGTTGGACGAATCTCGGCGGCTGACAGCATGCCGCGCACAATCCCGAGCGAATGCTCCAGGATCTCGTCCTCGATGGCCAACATCCGCTCCATACGGAGCGCCCGGGCACTGTCGCTCGCGTAGGCCTTGGTCAGGTCCAGACGAGGCGCGTTGTCCACCACCTCGGTTTTGGGGTCGTCGCTCATGTCCAGGACCCCAACATCCAGCGCCCGTCAACCAATTGGCACCCAAACCTGTCTGCCCAGGGGGCAACCATACGCCATACGCAAACGTTGCTCAAATGCGGGCATTCGCCGCCACGGGCCACATAGTGCGTCACCTTACGAACTGGCCAGTTCGGAATCGTGATGATCGGTGCCGGGAGGATGGGCCGTGGCCAGGGTACAGAACATGGGCAGCACCCTGGCTTCGCTTGTCCCCAGCACAATTGGCAGTCGATTCTGCTCTCCTGCATACCAAAACAGCCTCCCATGGGACCGAGACGCTTGCAAGCGTAGACTTTATACGAAATACTGGCTAGATGGCCAGAAAGAAAGCGCTTCCGCGTCCCTACGGCGGAACTAGAGGAGGTAACCAGGGCCAATACCACCGGTGCTCCTGGAACAGAATCGCTCTTGATCCCCCAGACCCGGGCCAACCAGCCCCTCCAGAATATGTGCCAGACTTCTTCCCTCTCGCTGAGGTCTTGCCTGTGCTCGTTGGAGCGTGCCGCTGGTGGAAACACGCGCTAGAGTTTGCCAGAACCAACAACCTCATCAAATTCGCCCGCGTTAAATCCCCCGGCAGGAACTATTTCCGCCGCCCCATCCGCTACGTAGATGACGTGGGCCTGCGACTAATCATCGAGTTCGTCCGCGCTCGTAAAGGCAAACGAGAGATTGCTTTTGCCCAAGGGTTGTTCAATGGACTCTCTAGGTGGACCATGAAATGTAAACTCAAGGAGCTCGGGGATGGTTCTTGGGAAGTCTCAGAAAATTCTGAGTAGCGATCGTGGTGCCCGCGTCCGCTCCCCCCTTCTCGCCCCAAGGGGGTACCCGGTACCTCTGAGCAGTGACGCGCGTTCCGGTGCGCAGACGCACAGTGAACGTATGTCGAGTGCCGCCCGTTCAGTGTCCCTCTAAAGACTGCACGGGTGTAATCACCTTTGGGGGTGACAAGCCTAGGCTTTACAGTCCAGGCTTTAGGTCGTATC
>Ga0209322_10000173_pt1 | contig 34444 bp, 44 predicted proteins | sample Rifsed19ft1_FD_184013 | JGI IMG/M metagenome (GOLD analysis project Ga0209322, IMG submission 184013) | Soil microbial communities from Rifle, Colorado, USA - sediment 19ft 1 (version 2) | ecosystem: Environmental > Terrestrial > Deep subsurface > Rock core/Sediment | place: Rifle, Colorado... | reverse complement strand
GTAATTGATGGGGCACGAATGAAAACTCCATTGAATTTTGATATATTTACTGGTTCCAGAGAAACTTCTGCCTCAAAAGAATCACGTTGCCTCCCAAAAGAGTTTCGTTCCACTTTAACATCTAACAAGTTCAATAGAGGTTGATCAGTCTCTCCAACAACTCTGTCTTTTGCTTTTTTAGAAAGTAAAATTAGTCCTGCACAAATTCCAAAAACTGGCATACCAGATTCAATTTTTTCCTTTATTTTCTTTAGTGAGCCATTAACTAGTGAAAGTTGGCCCATCACTGTACTCTCACCACCAGGAATAATCAACCCGTCTAATTTAGAAATTTGTTCAGGAGTCTTAACTTGAGTAACTTTTCCATTTATGCCAAGTTCCTTTAGTGCAGCTTCAGTTGAAGCTATATTTTCTGCAACATCTCCTTGAATTGATAAAACTCCAATGTTTATTTCACTCATGCAGTACTACCACGGTCTTGCATTCTTAATTCTAATTCCTTTACATCTAGACCAAGCATTGATTGGCGCTCATCAATCATTTTTTGTGCCTCTTTGACTTTATCTGGATCTTCCCAGAATGTAGTAGCTAAAACTATAGCATGTGCACGTTCTTTTGCATCTTCAGCTTTGAAAATACCAGAACCAACAAAGATTCCATCGCATCCAAGCAACATCAAATAGGCTGCGTCAGCAGGCGTTGAGATTCCTCCTGCTGCAAAATTAACAACAGGCAATCTACCAACTCTAGCGGTTTCATTTACTAAATCATATGAAACTCTAAATTCTCTTGCCATTTTTACTAAATCTTGATTATCACCTGAATCATAAATTGATTTAATAATTCGTAACTCATCATTGAGTTTTTTTATATGAAGTACAGCCTCTGCAACATTACCTGTACCTGGTTCTCCTTTAGTTCTAATCATTGCTGCCCCTTCCTCAATTCTACGAAGGGCTTCAGCTAATGAACGTGAGCCGTTTACAAAAGGTGTTGTAAAATCCCATTTCCAAATATGATGATTTTCGTCTGCGGGCGTTAACACTTCTGATTCATCTATCATATCAACATCTGTTTCTTCTAGAACACGTGCTTCGTAAACATGTCCAATACGGCATTTTGCCATCACTGGAATAGTTACAGCATCCATTATCTCTTGGATGACTCTAACACTTGCTGTTCTAGCAACTCCTCCTGCTTTTCTGACATCAGATGGAAGTTTGTCTAAGACCATAACTGATACTGCGCCTGCATCCTCAGCAATTTGGGCTTGTTCTACGGTTGTAACATCCATTACAACTCCATTTTTTAGCATGTGAGCTAATCCACGTTTTAGAGTAGATGTGCCCCTAGTAATTACATTTGATTCAATTTTCTCATTTACAATTCCTTTTGCCTTAGGCAAGTCACCAGAAAGCGGTATCATACTAATAACTAATCTCTTCGCTATTTATTCTATTAATTGATTAATAATTTGGTCTAATTCTAATTCGATCATAGATATGATTGGAGGGATGAATTTGTCAGTTGCATTTTGTTCAACCCAGTGGATCTGTCGTATTTGTCCGTTTAAAGTTACTTTGATAGTAGATTTTTGATAATTGTCAACGCCATCACGTACAGGAAAAGATTCAGTTGGAATTTCCATAAAACCTGTTTCTTTTATCAACGCAGTTAGTTTTTTTAATTTATCTTTGTTTATTGTAGATTTTTTGTCTGGTTTCTGATATCCTTCTTCCACTACACTGTATTTTATTTCTCCATCATTCTTTATTGTCAAAATCTCAGTGTATTGTGAACCTGTTCTTTCTGATACACCAAATGAAACAAGTTTTAGTTGATGTTTAGTATATTCTATAGTAATTTTGTCGTCTTGCACTACAGCCGTAGTTGGAATTTCTTGATGAGTAATTAGTGAGACAGCAAATATGATTGCAAAAATTACTGGTATTGCACCAACAATAATCAATGAGATTCTAACCATGATTTACCTGAATGATTTCAGACTCTTAATTATGCAAATAAATCTTAGTAAAATAAGTTAAAATTCCAGTCTATTTTTCTCATTAATTGTGGGGTCGTAGCCTAGCCTGGTAGGGCGACAGTGTCTACAAAGATCACCGCTAAGGGCTCCAGAGGTTAAACTAAGCTACTGATGAAAAGATGATGTGAGTTTGGAGCTGTAGTGACCCGTAGGTCGCCGGTTCAACTCCGGTCGGCCCCACGTCATTTTTGAAATTTTTGATTTATGTTGTTTATCTTGAATGTAGAACGTTAAGGGCAGAGCCTGAACAGAACCATTGTATCTGCATATTATTGTAAGAGTGTTTGAGATTAATCTCGTCCTTTGTTCCATTTTCATGGACTATTTCACATTTTAGAGTTTTACCAGCTTGAAAATTATTCAGTCCAATTACACTTATTTTATCACTTTCTATTATTTTGTCATAATCATTTGGGTTTTCAAATGTGAGTGCAAGTATTCCCTGTTTTTTCAAGTTAGTTTCATGAATACGGGCAAAGCTTTTGGTAATCACAACAACGCAGCCCAAATATCTTGGAGTCATTGCAGCATGTTCTCTACTACTGCCTTCACCATAGTTACTATCTCCTATAATCACCCACGATATTCCTCTTTTTTTATACTGTCTTGCTATCTGTGGAAATGATTCTATCTTATTGTTGAGGATATTTTTCCCATTCCCGATCTGATCGTTGAACGCATTGACTGCACCAAGTAGCATGTTATCACTCAGGTTATCCAGGTGGCCTCTGTAAGAGAGCCAAGCTCCTGCAGGAGATATGTGATCAGTTGTACATTTTCCTTTTGCCTTAACTAATATTGGTAATTCGTGAAAGTCATTGCCATCCCATGCCGGAAAAGGCTCAAGTTTTTGTAATCTTTTACTGTTTTTGTTAATAATTACTTCTACATCTTCTGGATTATCTGCTGGTGGAATGTAAATTCCTTCAGTGTTTTTAAAACCATTAATTGGAACCTCCGGAGCTAAACTTGGTGGCTTGAATTGAAATTTTGAACCATCGGGAGTTGTAATTGAATCGGTTATTGGATTAAAGGAAAGATTGCCACCTAGTGCAAGAGCTATTACTAATTCAGGACTACCAATAAAGTTCATAGTCTCTCGTTTTCCATCATTTCTTCCTGGAAAGTTTCTGTTGTAAGATGTGACTATGGTGTTTGGCTCACCTTTCTTTAGCTCAGGTCTGCTCCATTGCCCAATACACGGTCCACAAGCATTTGCAAGAACTGTTGCGCCAATAGACCTCAGAGATTCCATTTGGCCATCCCGTTCAATTGTTGCACGTATTTGCTCTGAGCCTGGAGTCACAAGAAGTGGAATTTTTGCCTTGACACCTTTTACTCTTGCTTGCTCAGCAAGATTCGCAGCTCTTGACATATCTTCATAAGAAGAATTTGTACAACTTCCAATTAGAGCTACTGAAATGTTGTTAATGTATTTATTTTTTTTAACATCGTCAGCAAGTTTTGAGATGGGTCTTGCGAGATCAGGAGTGTGGGGACCAACAATGTGTGGTTCCAATTTTGAAAGATCAATTCTAATCACCTTACCAAAGAATTTTTCGGGGTTTTGTTCTACTTCTGGATCTGCAGTGAGTAATTCTTTGTTCATGTTTGCAAGGTCTGCAATCTTTTCACGTTCAGTAGCTCTAAGATATGTTTCCATTCTTTTATCGTAAGGGAAGATAGAACAGGTTGCACCAATTTCTGCACCCATGTTTGTAATAGTGGCCTTACCAGTGCAGCTTATGGATTTTGTTCCAGGTCCAAAATATTCTATTACAGCATTTGTTCCACCTGAAACAGTTAGTTCACTTGCTACATGTAAAATAACATCTTTTGGTGCTGTCCAACCATTAATTTCACCAGTAAGATACACTCCAATTCGTTTTGGGTATAGAATTTCCCAAGGAAGTCCTGCCATAGTTTCAGCAGCATCAACTCCACCAACACCAACTGCAATCATTCCAAGACCACCAGCATTAGGAGTGTGAGAATCAGTTCCTATCATAAGACCCCCTGGAAATGCATAGTTTTCCAAAACAACTTGATGTATTATGCCAGCACCTGGTTTCCAAAAACCTATACCATATTTGCGTGAAGCAGATTCTAAGAATTTGTATATTTCACTATTTTCATCAAGAGCAATTTTAGTATCGGCTTCTCCTCCAACTTTAGCTCGTATAAGATGATCGCAATGAACAGTTGTTGGAATTACTGTCTGTTTTAAATCGGCCTGCATGAACTGTAACAAAACCATTTGACCTGTAACGTCTTGCAAGGCAACTCTATCAGGATTAAGATAAACATAGTTTGAACCTTCATCGAGATTTTTTTCTTCTATTTCTACTAGATGTCCAGCAAGAATTTTTTCAGTGAGTGTAAGAGGTCTACCTACTATTTTTCGAAAATTTGAAAGGTTTTTCTTAGTTTTTTGATAGACCTTTGATACAAGTTCAGATGTAGTTTCTATTTCCATGTCTATTCAAGCTTGATTGGGGAATTTAATATTTCAAATTTAAATGGAAATTATACACTAATTTACGATTTGCAATGTAAAATATACCTAACAATTATAAACGAAAAACCACTTTACATAGTGGTTGTCAAGCAAGGTAATATTAGACGTTCAAATTTTGTTTAAAAAAGTGGTGTTTTAATAAAAAATGGTCAATAAAGGTTTTCCAAGTTTTGGTATGTCGCAGGCTGGCTCATTTGTAGCTACATTAAAAAATTACAATTTACCTGACTTTATTCTTGCTCTAGTTGCAAAAGATTGTGATTCAGGTTTGCTTGAGCGGGGAAGAATTGATGATAGATTACAAAGTATGAATGATAAGGCTTTGGAGGTTTTACACAAAGTCTTTGTTAACTGTGAAGAAGATGATAAAGGCAAATTTGCACAGTACAGATTTTTTGCATACATTTCTAGTATGTACCACAAATGTGAAATTCTAATCAACGAGACCATTCCTGGGGGATCTGGCAAAAATCACAAGATTCCTGTTGCTGTTAAAAGTAATGGAATGTACATTGCAATTGCATTCAATAAAGCAACTGGCACTCCAGTTCAGAAAAGAGAGGCTGAAAAGTTCTATGCTATTGCGGATGATGTCAAGAAAGGGGATCATGGCACTATGTTAACGGATGCTGTTTATGGTTCATCTGTTGGATTCAAAGGAGATTCTCTAGTAGAACTTGAAAAATTAAGTAAATCAAGAAAAAAAGATCCAGAAAATAAACTAGATTTTAAAACTGCGAACTTTGAAAATAGAATTTATTCTGTGACCAAGTGTTAGATTAAATCCATTTTATTCCATTATTTTTGTAATATTTTTGTTTAGCCTTAGAGTGTCTTGATCTTACATGTAATATGGTATTACAACATGGACAATTTGATCCTACCATAGTAAAGTAAACATCACAAACACCACATCTTTTTTGATTATTTTGATATCGTAAAAGACTATTACCAATTAATGAATGGAATTTTGTTTTGCATAGGCCTTTACAAAAAAACATATCTAAATACAATCAATTGTAATTAAAAGAAAATGGTATTGTATTATAACCGAAAGCTTGATGTATCAATTGTTAAAAAATAGGGTTTACTAGTAGTTTTTTTAAAATCTTTGCCATATTGTTCAAAAGGTAAATTATCAAAAATATGTCTTGTCCAAACATCATGGACAAGTTCAATGTATTTTTTGTTACCTGTTTGCCGTAACAATTCGTGAGCAATTTCATGTGAAACAGTAGTACAATTTTTTTCAGCTAAAAACAAAGTGTCCCCTTCATTTTTTGGAAGTTCCCATAATGACATTCCAAAATTCTCAGCGTGATATCCCTCACAAGTACAATCTGTCCACCAAGGTCGAAAATGAGTGAGATAAAAATGATAAATATCTTCTCCTCGTTCTCTGTGATCTCTGAGTAATTGATAGGTATCCAATTTTTGAAGTAAACCATTTGGTTTTGTAATCATCTCATCAGATTGTACCTCAACGTCTTTTGAAAAATTCCTCTTTATCCATTCCTTGTAAAACTGTGACATTTGTGTTACGTATTCAAATTCTTTCTCTCTCTTACCAAGTTCATTTTCTTTAATTACGAAAATAAAATGCAGTAACATAATAAGAAAAAGAAGTGATTAAGTTTGGCCTTCGATGCCCATCAAGGTCAGAGTTGAACGGATTTTTTCTATTTTACGAATTTTCCACGTAATTGTCTCGCGAAGTGTTTCAACAGTTGGCGATTCAATTTTTGCCAAGATATCGTATGCACCAAAAGTTCCATGAACTTCCTTAACTCCTTCAAGGCTTTTGAGCTGATGGATAATAGCTTCCTCCGAACCTAGTTCGCAGTTTATTAAAACATAGGCTGTTGCCATACTTGTGTATAAAATTACGGTTATATCAATAAATCTTTTCCCTTGTACACAATTGATACTGGTTCTCTCTAAGTATTTTAATAAAAAATGAAATAATGTTCCCCGGTTCTGACTCACACAAATTCATCGGTCTTAGCCATTTTCCTCATTTGGCTCTAAAACCGGGGCTGCCCGATGTTGCACACCTGGGTGAATTAGAAATCATTGTAATCATCACGATCAACGTCATCCTAATCCGTCTGTATGCATGCTCTTTTGGGCATTTTGTATAAAGGGTTAGTCAAATATTAATCCAGATAATTGGATTTCAAAAGCAGTCACAGGAACTCGTATCTTAAAATTATCAATCACTTTAGAGTCAATTTCTCCTAATACTCCTACGATTTTGTTATTGACTAAAATATTTGCCATCCTACCTTCTGAAAAAATAGGATGCGATGATGTTTTTGTTTCACACTCAATATTAAATCCAATCTTCAGTGAAGATTGGAGTATTGATTTAATTTCAGAAAAATTTGTATCTTTATGTGCACTAATTCCAGCTAGATGAGTATCTTCTCTGATTGGATTAGCTTTTAAAAAAACTGTTCCAATTTCAAAAAGTTTTTGCGGGTATTGCTCGTGCACGTTTTTTGACAAATTTTCTAAAAGACCTGGCATGATTGCGTCACGAAGAATTGTATGCTCTAGGCTTTTAGATTCTACAACCTGGATAACTTCAGAATTGCTTCTATTGGTTAACTCATATTGTATTTTATTACCAACCAAGCTAGAATTTAGTGCCTCAGTATATCCTAAACCAATCATTATCAAACTAAGAGAATCTAAAACTTTTGTAATGTCATTTTTTTGTCCAACAGAAATTGAAGGTGGGAGAGAAGGTTTTAGATTTTCTATTCCATATCCTAGCACTACTTCTTCTACTAAATCCATAGGACCAAAAATGTCAAATCTAAATCGAGGTATAATACAAGATATCTTGTTTGTCTTAGCAACTGCATCAATTCTACATTTTCTCAGAGAATTTGCAATCATTGATGAAGATAGATTCAAGCCTAAGATGTTGTTTACTAGTTCAGCAGATAGAATTATTTTTCTTGGTTTAAGTAAAGGAGTACTATTGTTTGCTCCAGAAATTGTTACTGAAAAAAGTTGAAATCCAGCTGCTTGTAAAGTCGTAGCTAAAACAGCAAGTGTATCTTCTGCTGCATTTTTTTCTGTAGCAGTAACTTCGATCAGTAGATTTTTTGTTTTGGTTGATACTTTAGTGAGAGCGGAGTTAATTATGGGTGGAAATGAGATTGTGTTACCTGCTGCATCTAAAATTATTGGAACTTTAGAAGAATTATTCAAAATTGAACCATATTGCTGGCCGACCTCGGTTTTTTCTAATATTTCAGTTATACTGCTATCATTTGAAGAATCAAGTGGAACAAATTTGTGATTTTTAGTAACTGTAGTGTATTTTATGGGAAAAACTATTCGTTCCAAATCATGGATACCAATCGATGTTTTTTTACGTCGTCTACCAATTCCAAAATGTAGATCTTCTTGAAGAGAAATTAGCTGCTGTATAGTTTCGTCATCAAGAATTCCATTCTTAGCAACTATTGAAGTTACATAGGGACGTATTTTTTGTACAGAAGAATCGACTTTAAGGGAATAATTTCCTTTTTTTATGGATAGTTTAGGCATTCCTTTTTTAATTCCAAGTAATCCTTGAAGCCCCAAAGCGATACCAAAGTCAGTGGCATAATCAGGTCGATTTGGACTGTATTCTACTCTAAGGTATTCTTTTGTTTGTTCTTCTATATCTAATCCTAAAAACGGAATTTTTGAAAGGATTTTGTTATTGTTAGATTTTTTCCCTACCAGCTTTTGTAATCTGTCAAGATATAATTGAACTACTGGCATTTTGTGGCACTCCTTAACCAATTAAGATTGTTATTATAAAATTCTCGTACATCATCTAATCCGTATTTTAGCATTGCAATTCTTTCTATTCCTCCACCCCAAGCTAGAACAGGTTTTGTAATTCCAAGCGGTTTTGTTACCTCAGGTCTAAAAATACCCATACCAAAAAGTTCTATCCATTTTCCTAGCCTGTCATTGTAAACCATTGATTGTAATGAGGGTTCTGTATATGGGAAAAAAGTTGGCCAGAATTTGATTTTTGTCAGACCAATCCTTCGATAAAATTCTTCTTGTAATCCCATCAAGTCTCGTAGTGTAACGTTCTTACCAATTACAACGCCTTCTACTTGATTGAATTCGGCAAGATGTTTGTAGCTGACTTTTTCGTTACGAAAAACTCTTCCTAATGAAAATATTCTAGATTCATCTGGTTTGTTATCGGCAAGATGTTTTATCGTTACACATGTTGTATGGGTGCGAAGAGCCATCCTTTGGGCCTCAGACATATTCCAATCATATCTCCAACCTTTCTTATGTGAACGAGAAACTTGGTTAATCTGAGTAGAGGTTGCAAATTTGCTTGCCTTCATATCTTTGAGGTAAAAAGTATCTTGCATCTCCCTTGCTGGATGATCTTGTGGTGTGAATAGTGCATCAAAATTCCAAAAACTTGGTTGTGCCAGGTTTCCTAAAACTTCAGAAAAACCAAGACTAACAAAGATTTCTCTAATTTCATTTATAGTCTCTTTTAATGGATGGATTCTAGCAACATATGTTACCGGTACTTTTGCCTCAACGTCAATTGCTCCTGTGGAAGAATCAACATCAATGTCTTTTGCTTTCTCAGAGAGAGATATCGTTTTAAATTTTGTAAAATTTTCTGTGATAAAATCTGGTCTTTTTTTTAGTAAAGTTAATGCATCAATATCTTCAATATCGTTTAGTAGTTTTTCTTCAGCGCCAAGAAAATCAATCAGTTTTTCTTCAGGCGATGGTAAGGCTTTACCTTTGAGTGAAATTTTGCTTGAAGATTCTCCTTTCTCTATTTGAATCCAGTCATTTTTTTTTGCATTTGCTATTGCAGCATTAAAATCAGATTTTAGAACATTTCTTATTTCTTCAAATGATTTTGGGCCTTCTTGAATTTCGTTTACAAGTTTTCTTTCTGGTAATCCATTATTTTTTGCATCTAATCCATTCTTGCCAAGTCTAAGGAAAGTTTTTTCAATTTCTTGTATATCGGCTAAACCTTTTAGCTTCAGCCATTCCATTCCTCGCCTCACCTGATCAATTGAAAGTTTGGTGGATTCTACTAGTTTTTCTGGAGTTGAACTTTTGCTTTCTTTTAATGATTTTATTATTTGTTTTTCAATTGGATGGAGAACTTGCGACAATATGACAAAGTTCCAAAAAGACTTTTTAAACCTTAACCTAACTCAAACATGAATGCCTACTGATGAGTTTATTGTCACACCTTGGCATGTAGAAGGTGAAATTGATTATGACAAGTTGATAAAACGATTTGGAACTGAAAAAATTTCAAAGCAACTACTAACCAGAATTGAAAAATTAACTGGCGATCTTCATTTTATGTTGAGAAGAGGTATTTTTTTCTCTCATCGAGATTTGAATGCAGTTTTGAATGAATATGAAAAAGGCAACAAGTTTTTCCTATACACTGGAAGAGGCCCTTCTGGCCATACTCATATTGGGCATCTAGTTCCATGGGTTTTTGCAAAATGGCTCCAAGACAAATTTGGAACAAATATGTATTTTCAGCTAACAGATGATGAAAAATTCTTTTCAAAACAAAACCTATCCTTAGAAGAAACTAAACAGTTTGCTTTTGAAAATGCTCTAGATTTTATTGCACTTGGTTTCAAGCCAGAAAATACTAAGATAATTATCGATACGGAGAATATCAAAACACTATACCCTATTGCAGCTCAAGTAGCAAAAAAAATTAACTTCTCAAATACAAAAGCAGTATTTGGTTTTTCAAATGATACCAATATTGGAATGATTTTCTATACAGCACTTCAATCTGCACCATGTTTTATTGAAGATAGGCCAGTGCTTATTCCACTTGGAGTAGACCAAGATCCTCATTTCAGGTTGACAAGAGATGTTGCACCAAAAATTGGCAAACAAAAACCTGCATTAATCCACAACATAATGATTCCAGCTCTGCAAGGACCTGGAGGAAAGATGTCAGCCTCTGATGATAACGGAACAGTCTATACTACTGATCCTCCAGAAGTTGTAAAAAAGAAGATTAACAAATATGCGTTTTCTGGAGGACAACCAGACATTGAAGAACATAGGAAAAAAGGAGGAAATCCAGACATTGATGTGTCTTATCAATATCTTAGGATTTTCTTTGAACCAGATGATAATAAATTAAAAAAAATCTATGATGATTACAAATCTGGCAAAATGTTAACAGGGGAACTAAAAGCAATCCTAATTGAAAAAATCAATGGATTTCTAAAGATTCATCAAGAAAAACGTGAAAAAGCCAGGAACCAATTAAGTAAATTTCTTTTAGAAAATTCATGAAAAGGAAGATTATATGTCTTGACAAGTATGAAGCAGAGAAACTTGCTAGTTTAATCTTTATCAAAGAAGGCAAAGAGACGTTTATCACTGAAATTTTGAATATTGTTGACAATGAGATTATTGTAAAAATAAAAGATAAATCAGCTCACAGTATTGTATTCAAGGATAATTCCCAAGTAGAAGCTTTTGCAGATTTTATTCAATCAGTACTTGAAAAAGAACACAAGATTGTTAATACTTTAATTTCTGAGAACGAAATAGAAATCATAAAAGAATAAGATTAAACCAATGACTTGTCCATCTCAGAGCTCATTATTTCTTGAACTTTGAGAAAATAAAGTCTGGTAGAATAAGGCATATTATCTAAATTATTATCAATTATAATTATGAGATATCGTACGGCTCGCTTTGAAATATCGATATTAAATTTCATGTGAAGAATTGGATCCTGTTTTACATTTATTTTATCTGTAAGCCAGGGCGGTGCCATCTCTCTTGTTTCATGAATTATTTTCTGATACCAGTAAGCAAGATTTTCAGGATCAAGACCTTCCTTGAGAGTAGTAACATCGTTTCCTATTTTTTTTAGCATGTGATTTATTATGGTCAAGGTTTGGTAGTTGAGATTTTTTGTTTTATCTCACTTACTCAAAGATAGGCAAGTTATTTGTCAATTCAAGACAAGTTTCCCTCTGGGTCTATCTCTGATTTTTTGATTCTGGTAGTTGAGATTCGGCTTCCATCCTCAGCTAACACCATTGGAACTATTACAACATCGACTAAGGGAAGATTTCTTTTCTGTCTCAATTTGTTTAAAATATCTCCCTTGTTACTTGTTTCCTCACTTACCACTAAAGCATCCACCTTTCCTTCAATTGCGGCAGGTCCAAAATCATTTTCAAGCTTGCTTATAGCATATGATGAATTTGGAAAGTATTGTTGAATGGTAGATGTAAGGGATTCTAATCTTTTAGAATAATTATTGATAATATTCTTGCCCTTTTTTGCAACAAGCTCATCTCCTGCAAGGCCAATTATAACATGTGAAGAAATTGAAAAAGCCTTGGTTAAAAGTGCCATGTGTCCTTTGTGAATAATATCAAAAGTCCCTCCAAGCGCAACTGTCTCATAATGTGACATGATTTAATTTTACAGTCTCTGAAGATAAAGTTACTACTTTACAAGTACAAGTGAAATTGGACCTTTGGAAGCCAGAGGAATTGCATTTGGATCCCAAACAAATGTTTCAATAAAATACAATCCATCTTGTTGAGGGGTCCATGGTACTGTGGTAAGTTGTTGTCCGTTAGAATTAAACGAACCTTCTACCTTTCCAATATATTCAACAAAGGCTTTTTCTCCTGATTGTTTGATTTGTATATAGTAAACATATGGTTGAACTTCAGGTTTTTGATTTGGTGAATATTGTATAGTTAATTCACTTTGTATGTTAACTGGAGAATTTACCATTAAATCAGGCAATCGATTTCCCTCAGAATCTGTAACAGAGATATCGTTTATTGTAACTAGACTAGAAATAAAATCTACAGTAGTTTTTGTCACATCCACAAGACCGCTTGAATAGTCTTTTGATTCTGCAACAATTTTGAAGATAGTGGCACGCGCATCTCGTGGGACATTAAAATTAAAATCATGCGAGTCTCCAACTTTTATTACATCATCGATTTCTGTTGTGGCAATTCCTAAAACTCTTGGAGGTGTAAATGGATCATAAGAGATCAGATAAATTTTTGTGTTAGTGCTATTTAGTTTACCGTTATTTGTTATTTTACCAGATAATGATAAGTTTTCACCAATATTCAGGTTATCAAGAGCAAAACTCAAAAGTGACTTTTTGTCTGGCGAAGAGCTGAAACCAAGCAGATTAACTGATACATTAGTAATTGCAGAATTTGGACTAGGTGATTTTATCATATAGGGCGATTTCCCAAATGGTGGAATTACCTCTAGAATTGTAGTACCAATAGTAGTTTCCAATGGCTTGTCACTATTATCGTCATAAAATCCAACCCAAACTTTTACTCCGCTAACGGGAAAGCTTTTGGTGTTTGATACTTCGCCTAGAACTACAGTTGTTCCATCTGCATCTTTGTAGTTGAAAGGGGCATTGCTGGTGAGAACAATTCCCAAGGTTTGGGGGGTATCAACCTTTTGAGAAAAACTTGTGCTAATTGGAAATAAGGTAAATATCAGAAATAATACAAGCAGTACCTTTTTCATATAGAAACGATTGACAGAGGCAATTAATCTTGTAGAATATATCATAATGTCAACAAGGTGGATAGGAAGGTTTTACCTATTACTACTCTTTAGAAAATAAGAAAAAGATGTTTAAAGATTGGAGAATTTTATCTTCGTTTTTTCATAGCAGTAATAGCTAGCCAATAAACTAAGCCGGGAGCTAATCCAACTATAAGAGGAATCCATACGGGCCATCCGTCTGCTGCTGTTGCCATGAGAAATTGCTCTACCCTATCATATTTAAATCCATCTTAGAGTTTTAAACGCGAAAATGATCGCTTAGATGTAAAACCAATTCTCACTAGAGTTATTTTGGAAAGAAATTATTGAAAATGAAAAATGGACTGAAGGGGATTTGAACCCCTGACCCCTCGCGTGCAAGGCGAGTATTCTACCAGTCTGAACTATCAGCCCATGGGTTGGATGATTGGCGTGTGGATTTTAATTGTTCTCTTCTTCGTTTGGCAAAGATTTTATTTCCAATAAAGCAGATTTTTTTATGGTACTGTTAGAATCGCAAGTAAAACTAAAAACTAGAGATCATGCTCCTGATTTTGAATTATTAGGAATAGATGACAAAAAACATTCCTTAAATGATTACAAAGACTATGAGGGTTTACTTGTTATTTTCATGTGTAACCATTGTCCATATGTAAAGGCAAAAATTAAAGCAATAAAAGAAGTTCATGAAAAGTTCAAAGACAAAATTGCAGTAGTTGGAATTAACAGTAATGATCCAATTAACTATCCTGATGATAGTTTTGAGAATATGAAAAAAATAGCAAAAGAAAAGGGCATAAAGTTTGATTATCTAGTGGATGAAACTCAAGAAATTGCTCAAAAATATGGAGCAATATGTACACCAGACCCATTTCTCTTTGATAAAGAAAAGAGGCTTATCTTTCATGGCAGAATTGATAACGCAATGAAACCAGAAGATACTGCTACTGAAAAGACCATGATAAACAATATTGAGAAATTTCTTTCTGGAGAAAAAATCAAAAAAGATTTTGATCCCTCCATTGGTTGCTCAATAAAGTGGAAAGAACAGCAAACTTAAATGAGCTGGCTCTTGAAAAATTTTCAGGGCCGGTAGCTCAGCTTGGCTGGAGCGTTCGACTGATAAACTTATTCAGACATCGAAAGGTCGTGAGTTCGAATCTCACTCGGCCCATGTTTGATTTTTTAGGGTATAGAACGCTCAAATGTTGTTCCTGACCATTGTAGTACAGTTTCTAAATTATCTGCAATCAAATCTGCCTTTGCAAGAGTATTTTTTTTGATCTTGCTGCAAAGTACCAGATTAAGATTTTTTCCAAATTTTTCTTTCACAGAATTTACAGCTTGAGAGAAAAACTTCAAACCTTCATCTGTCTCAGAGAATATGACAATTATCATTATTCCGTTCTTTTTCGTCCAAACCTTTCCGAGGAATTGCTGCAAATCCAAATCAAAAATTACATCAATAGCATCAGACATATCACCAAGTGACGAAACATTCCACCCCTCAGAATGAAATGATGCAGAGGCTGATTCTGCAATTAAAGCACTCTTGGAATCTGCAGAAATTATGATAACATTTTTTCTTGGATTAATTTCTGTAGTTATAAGATTAAGCATTTGAATTGAGCTAGATATTATTTGGCCGAGTAGTTTTTCTTCTGATTTACTAATTTTTCCCTGCTCAAAAAGTTCTTGAACAGATTCAATAGCTGGAAGGATTACTTCAGTCATTAATTTTGTAGTATTTGCATTAGACTGAATACAGTTTCTAATCAAGTTGTATACTTTTTGTTCATTTATTGAAGTTAGCAATTCTAGGTATTTTGTTTTAACATGAAAATAATCGTCAGGAAATTCAAATTGTTCTGTACCTTCTTCTATAAACCATAAATTAACATTACCAATATTTTTTTGTCGGAGCATGCCTTCAGTTGCAAAGATGTTAAGATACTTTGTCATGGTAACTCGATTTATTCCTAGTTTTTCTGAAATCTCAACTCCTGAAAGTCCAGTTTTAGAATTCGATAGAACCTCAACGAGTTTTTGTTTGAGATCTTGTGTTTGGTATCCTTTTGCCATACAACTTTAGATTTTTAGTATAGTATAAAGTCTAATTCTCATTTACTCTTATGGTTATCACCTGAAAGAATAAACATTAAATACTTGAGTACTTTAATGTACGGTAAGATTAGGTAAAATGCCAAAAGCTGGATTCAAATCAATAACCATTTCTGAAGAAGTTTACGATAAGTTCTTCGATGTATATCAGAAGAATAAACCAGAACTCATCATGAAAGGTGTCAATAGTTTTGCAGGTTACATTACATATACGCTAGAAGATATGATGCTAAAGGACAAGACGTTTGCAAGATATGCCCCCAAACTTGAAAAGATCTCCGTAGATGATGATAGAGTAATAATTAAAGACAATATCAAAAACAGAATTGCTGAGGTTACTATCCAGAGGGGCGAGCTTTATTGCCAGCTATGTGAAGATAAGAATTGCTTCCATATTGGATTTGTATTTTCACTTCCTGATGTTTACGAAGTTTTGAATTCTAAGGGAATAAGACACCCAAAATAAGAGAGTGGAGGAGGTGGGATTCGAACCCACGAACCCCTAAGAGACGAGATCACCCATTTTTTGATCTTAAGTCTCGCGTGTCCAAAAGCAAAAGCTTTCTTTGGCCAGGCTTGACTACTCCTCCATCAGAATTGCTAAAATTAATTCGAAATTTAACAGTTTAGTGTTTTCTAAGAAGATAATCAAAATTATAAAGAGTCACTAGAGTCAGAAGTGCATGCTTCGATAGCTCAGCCTGGTAGAGCGTTACCTTGGTAAGGTAAAGGTCGCGGGTTCAATTCCCGCTCGGAGCTTACTATTTTCAGTAATTTTGTTACAGAATTCCGTAATACCATGTTTTTCCATCAAAGGTAATTCTACTTTAAAAAATGAGAAATTGAAAAAATGACGCTTATTCTCTTGCACTTGGCTTTCTGGAGATTGTAAATCTTGCATTTTTTATTGATAAGTAGAGTTGAGAGATAAGTATGAGGACTGCATTGCAATGCATTCCTACTATATTTATGAAAGATTATCATATATAAAAAAAATGGCAAAGTATTTCATATATGCAGGTATAGCTGTAGGAGTTGCTGCATTAGCAGGAATAATGGTTTTTGGGACAGCATCTCAGCAAGATCGTATACCTGACTCAGCAGTTCCAGCACCGGCTACTCTTGAAGGTTCGTTCTCATCACCCTCAGGTTTGGGAGCTGAGCTAAACAAGGAAAAATGGCGTGAGGATCCTTTTGCAGATGAAGCAGCTGAAGTTAAGGCAAAACTTGGATTAGGATAACACCGTCTCTTTTTTTATTTTTTTATTTGTCTAATGAACATTAGTATGTTTTTCATTTTTCATATTGTAAAGTGATTTAGAGAAATTAAAATCTCTATTTAGGATTCACAAAATTAATTCGAATCTCCTTTTGATTGCTGAACTTTAAAGGAAATTTATGCACTAAGTTTAAAAAAATCCAAATTTAGGTTTGGCTTTTCTAGCTTTATTTCAATTTCTGATATTCTAAACCAAAGTTTTCAAACATTGCGTCAACTAAACTTGCTAGTCTAATAATTTTTTATTAAAAGCTCAGAGTGCCCTGTTCTCTTTTTAGAGTCAGAGTTTATTGCTCTGTTTGCTTCAATTTCTTCAACGTCCCATCTTGAGGAGGGAAAAAGTTCTTGTACTTTTTCTGAGTTTGAATTTGATAACATTACCATGCATCCTATAGAATTTAATTTTTCAGACAGTTTTGCAAGGCGTTTTAAATCCTGATAAGAGAAATCTCTATTTGTGTAACTAGTAAAATTTGCAGTTTTGCTAACAGGTTGATATGGAGGATCAAAATAAATAAAATCTCCTTTTTTGACATCATTAATAATAGAAGAAAAATCCCTGCATTTGATAGAAATATTTTCAGATCTTAAAACCTGATTTACAGCAAAGAGATTTTCTTTGTTTACAATGTTAGGATTTGTGTATCTGCCTAGTGGGACATTAAATTTTCCCTTGCTGTTTACTCTATACAATCCATTAAAACATGTCTTATTAAGAAAAAGTAGTCTTGAGACTTTTTCTACTTGGCTTTTTGGACTTGATTCTCTTACAGAATAATAGTATGATTTTGAATCTTTGAAATATTTTTCTGAATGATTTTGTAGAGATTTAATGATCTCGTTAATTTTATCACGTATAGTTACATAGGATAAAATTAAATCAGAATTCAAATCTGAAACTTGACATTTTAGATCTGGTTTTTTGTAAAGTAGGTGAAAGAGTAGGGCACCACCACCTAGAAATGGTTCAAAATATGTATCAAATTTCTTTGGTAGATGTTTTGTTAGCTCTGGTATTAGTTGCCTTTTTCCTCCTGCCCATTTTACAAATGGTTTTGGTGGCGAAAGTAGAACCTGACCATAGTACTGTTTCACTTGCGATGATCTTGAAGTACTTTATTGAGAAAATAAAGTTGGAAAAAATTACAAGATGTACAATATTTTTTAATCTAGTTTCTTGATGAAAATAAATCAGGCATAAAATTTTCTATAAAGTTCAGTTAGTGAACTAAAATGAAAAGGAAAAGGTTGTGGGATTTAGTCCCATTTTGACCAAGCTGCCATCCATCTATACGTCCACGTGTTAAGTTTACAACCTAACGCGGCAAACGTAACCGACAACACAGCACCAGCACCTGCGCCAAGCGCGACGGGACTGTTGTAGAACTTTCCTACCTGTGGTTCTATCGGTGTCATATATGGTGGTAACGTGGGTCTTGGATACTTGAATGCAGTCTCTAGCGGATCTGCTACCGTGATCAAATTTACCATGTTGAATAGCGGTAACGACATTCCGACCATGACTCCACCAAACAGTATGAGTGAGTGTTTGTTCTTCTTTGTAGCCCAATACGCCAAGTCCAACAACATTGCTGATGGAATCCATACTGGGGTGACAATGAAGTCATATGGATAACCTAGTGCAAACCATGCGCCTTTTGCTACCCAGGTATACACTGTCATGATTAATCCGTAATATGTTGCTGTTCCTGGAACACCCGTAAATGTAAGGTAGTAGACTGCTCCTACCGTAAGCATCAATGTTTGCGATATAGAGAATACTACAAATGATGTCCAAGCCCAATCTGTGTAGAAGATATAATCTCCTGCATTAATTGTTAGTAGAGTTGAGTTGACTGCGACTACTACTATGAATAAGTAGTGTGTACATCGTCTAAGCCAGACCATTATCAGGTAGATGATAGGGTCAGTATATAAAATTTTAGAAGATTATCGATCTTGTACATAGTAGAGATCTAGAAAAATGAAAAAAGTAGGAACGATTTACGTTTCTTAGAAACCGACGTATAACGATATTAAGACCGTTATTACAGCAACTGCTGCAACTACTCCGCCAACTATTCCATTGCTGTTCTTTCTGGTACCTTCTTCCATTACTTTGACACAGAAGATGTAACCAATTGACTCAATAATTGTCAAGACAATGAAAGCATAGTGACCACTGTTTGTTGGATATGCCCATGGATAATAGAAGTATCCTGCGGCAGTTCCGCCAAAGGTAGCTAACCAAGCTGCAATGTATGAAATCGTTATCATGCCGGTCATGTTTTCGACACGACGGCCGATCATTCTTTCGACGTCGGCACTTGTTCCGCCTCCGCCGCCCGCTGAACCAAATCCCTTCGGTAGAGTCATTTGGGTTTATACTATTGAGAATACTTTTAAGTCTTTCTTAAATTCTCAGCCTAGTTCGATCTAAGGGTTTTATATAAAAAGAGAAAAAAGTGCGATGATTCGCATCCTTTTTGTTTATGGAATGGATCTGCTGTACAGTTTGCCTTCTAAGGCCATCTTGTACATTTCAGCAACATAGGGGTTTTCACCTGGTGTTTCTGCGCCAAGTTCAACCAGTCTTGCATATACTCTTACTACGTAAGCAAGAGCGCCCATAAAGGCTACTACAACACCCATGTTAAACATCCAATGATTTGGTACTGCAAAGATTTCCTCTACAAACCAAAAGTGCCACATCTCATTGACTCCAATTGTAAACATGGTTGCAAGATAACCTAGAATAGTCATCTTCAGACCAGTGTTCATTGAGTTGTTTGGACCTCTGAGAACTGGTACTCTTCTATCATAGATTGCAGCAGCACCCCATCCGAGTGGCAGAGTAATAAAGTGTGAATATAGCCACCAGTGAGCTGGAGTAAATGCACTATCTCTGATAGAGGTTTGATGTAGAGAACCGTCAACAAAGTTGTCGACTTCTACCGATGCAGCAGTTGATCCCATAGCGATAATGATAAGCCAGATCTTTTTTAGTCTCTGGATTTCGACCTCTTTGGGAATTAGTGCCGGCATTTGTGCCATAGCCATACTATACTTAATTCTAAATATAAGGCATGAGTTAGGAAAAATGGGTTTTTATTGTAATTAATTAGTGTTTAATTAATAAAATTCATAAAAATTTTCATTTTTTCTTTAGAAAATATATGAGATTTTTATCAGTTCTAGAGGAGGTTCCAATGTTAATCATTAATGTTAATCATTCAAACTGATCCCTGAATGATGATAATTAAGGTAAAACATATATCGTTCTTAGTGGGCTCATTTGGTAATTAACGGGATAACTATGGTCGATAAAAAATTAATCGTTGTAGGGCTCAGTGTTGTACTAGCACTTGGAACAATTGGATTCAATTGGATTGATTCTATACTTCCATCAGCTGAAGCACACGGTGTCCAAGCACAACTACAAAGTCGTTTCGTAAGAATTGAAGATGAGACCTTTAACAGACAATCTCTACAAACAGGAGAACAACTATGCATTAGTGGCAAATTTATTAGTCTTGTTACAAGAGACTTAAGAGGATGGAACTCAATCTTCTCTGAATCAACAAATGCTGGCAATAGATGGGAAATTATGACAAGAGACCCACCTGGCAATGTATTTGATCTTCCAGGAAACGGGGTGGTCCCATACCAAATTTGCGCAAAGGCACTTGAACCAGGAGTATATCACGTACATACTCAACTCAATGTTGCATCAGTAGGTCCTGGACTTGGTCCTGGACAAACAGTAGTCGTTGATGGAGAGATCATTCTCAAACCAATTCCATACACTAACATTGCATATCAATCAATTATGATTGGAGTTGCATACGTAGTGACATTTGCGACACGACCTTGGCAAGTAATCTAAAATCAAACTTCCTCCCTTTTTCATTTTATCTTTAAACCATTAGTCATATTTTTGATGCATATCTTCATACTTTATGAATTAAAATCTTATCTTTGATGTTATGCATCAAAGTATAGGACAAAATAATGACCATTAGTTTTAAAATTAATCATCTAGATATTCATCAGAGTTACTTTAAGGGCAAAGTCGAATTTAGAGGAGACGAGTATACAATTAACATCCAAAATGAAAGAAGAGGCAAAGTACTCAAGCTTCCATTTAAACCAAAAGCAAAAAATGAAAAAATGTTGGTGAGACTTACAGGTCCTGGAGATATTTTCATTGAAGATTATCTACCATATCGAGGAGAGTCTGAATGGGTAGAAATTGACTCTGATGAAATAACATTTTACATTGCTGATCATCAGGATCAATTTGATACACTTGAAATCATAGATGATATTAAGGGACTTTTATAGAAAGGACTTTAAGTAAATCTCAACGATTTTTAGTCATGATATGGCCAGGGATGGGAGATCCTAGCAAACGCAAAAAGACAATCAAGTATCTTCTCATTACTGCTGGAATTGCTATTGCAGTAGGACTTGGAAGTTCAGCTGTTCAGGGTATTCTCAATGTAGATAACCCACTTAGAGTATGTATAGATGATAAAGACACGCCATACAAAATTTCTGCTACTTTAGAATTATTTGTGGATGGCAAAAAGGCGGAGATCCCATCAAATATTGGAATCAGTGATGGTTGTACACATTCGCTTTATACAATTACAAATGATGGGACAATCTATGCACAATGGCAAGAAGAGTATCCTTTTGAAATAGGGCACTTTTTGTGGACTTGGACCACTTATCATGAGGGAGGTTTTCCAATGAGAGATATGGATCAGAGTAAATCAAGAATTTTAGTTAATGGTGTTGAATCTCCAAATTTTCTCAATACTCCTTTGGTAGATGGATATCATTACAAAGCAGAATTTCAGACTAAAGATTATGATGAGACAAAAGATAAGGACTTTTTACCGCCTGACCTCTAGGTGGACTGAAATTAATCTTTGATTGATTGTCCGATTAAAAAATAATGAAAAGAAGAAAAGAAAATGATTTTACCAGTATTTGCCGTTGTCAGGTATTAGACCGATGCCTTCTTTTTCGAAGTGTCTGTCTAGTTCATCAACCCATCTCTCACGGTTGTCTTTGTATGACCATCCGTGAACACGTAACCAGAATGCAATAAGTCCAAGTAGGAATATTGTGAACATTATGGTACCGAAAATGTATACCATTACATCGTAAAATAGTGGGTCATAATTTGGTCCTAATTGTCCAGTAACTGTTGACAGGATACTTAGGATTGTGCCCAGTAAAGGAATCATTGAATATGAAAATTACACACGTGCGATATATACATTTCCTTTATTCTCAAACAAGAAGAGATCAAAAAATAAAACGATCTAGGGATGAATTAAAATAAGAAAAGAGAAGGTTGTTTAACCTCTTCCTTGAGCTGCGTATTTTCCAGATCTTCCTTTGAAGAACAATGCCCCTGCAATTCCTCCAAATACTGCTGCTGCAATTGCTGAAGCACCCAAGACACCATCTGCTGCGAGATATGGTGTACCAGAACCACTAGCTGGATTGGCTTCTGCAGCCTCTATTGCTCGTCTTGCAAGCTCCAATTGTTCTTCTAAAGTACGCGCGCCGGTTTCACCTTCATCGCCGACATTACCCATGTACTGTGCAAAAGCTAATCCACTAGCTCCATAGTAACCAAGTACATAGACAGCGAAAATGGTTGCAATTAGTAAGGTTTTGTTCATATCGATTACCTGTTGAAGGAATGCTAGCAGTGTCTATTTAACTTTTTTCTCGATATCAATTTTGAAAATAATTAGTATGATCGCTTTAAGTAACGTTTATGTTTGTTCTTCAGGCACGATTTGCATGGGCAGATTACACACCCACAATCATGGAAAATCGCATTCCACAAGACCAGTAGATCTCAAGAAACCATCATGGGTAACCCAAAGTCCAAAAGAAATTGAGGAGATGATTGTCAAATATGGAAAAGATGGATTGCCACCCAGCATGATCGGAATCAAGTTACGAGATCAACATGCAATTCCACTTGTTAAACCAATAATCAATAAGGGAATAGCACAGGTTCTAGATGAGAATAAATCAAGTCAAGAAATACCTGAGGATTTGAATAATATTGTAATGAAGGCAGTTGGTTTGCAAAATCACTTAAAAACAAACAGAAATGATAATCGAAATGTTAGATCGCTTGAGCTTATAGAAGCCAAAGTACACAGACTTTCAGTTTATTATAAGAAGATTGGGCGAATTCCTAAAACCTGGAAATATAAGTCTGTAGTCGCTCAACTTGAGTAATGGAAAAAAGTTTAGACCAGGCATTAGCAAATTTTAAAGATAAAATCGCTGATTGTATAAAATCAAAAAAAAGTATCTCAGTTATCACTCACATAGATTGTGATGGAATTACATCTGGCAGTATTATATCAAAGGCACTAATTCGGGCAGGAGCAAATTGTACTGTAACCACAGCAAAGGAGTTAAACAAAAAAGTAATTGAAAAATTACGTGAAGATCATAGAGATTTTCATGTGATAACTGATCTTGGCGGAGGCTTTGGAAAAGTTCTTGATGAGAATCTTGCTGACAAGTGGTTTGTTCTTGATCATCATCAGATCCCTCAAGAAGAATTTGATAATGAACGGGTCATCAATGCTTGGAAATATGGAATCGATGGGGGAACCCAGATCAGTGCTGGGGGAATGGCATATCAAGCAGCGAAAGTTCTTGATGACAAAAATACTGAGCTTGCATGGATAGCAGTTGTTTCAGCACTTGGTGATAGGCAAGACCAGGGCGAAAAAAAATCATTTACTGGAATTAACTTGGAAATTGCAAATGCTGCAAAAAATTCTGGTCAGATGGAAATTGATTTGGATCTGTTACTTGTGGGAAGAGAAACAAGACCGTTACCTGATGCACTAGCGTTTACATCTCAGCCATTTATTGAGGGACTCACATGGAACAGAGATGCCTGTCTTTCTTTGCTTAATTCATCTGGAATAAAACTAAAAGATGGTGGACGCTGGCGTGTTCCAGCTGAACTAAATGAGGATGAAAAACGAATGGTTATTGAATCTATTTCTAAATTCACATCGGGAAAAAATGCTACTGAGATAATGGATGAATTAATTGGATATACATACACCTTTCCAAGAGAAGACAGAGGAAGCTTTCTGAGAGATGGAAGAGAGTTTTCAACTATGTTAAACTCTTGTGGACGAATTCAAAAGGCAGGAGTTGGAATTGCTATATGTATGGGAGATAGAACTAAGATGCTCAAAGAAGGAGAAAATATTCTAGTAGAATATAGAAAGATGATCAGAAATTACATGAACATTATAGCAAATGAACGGTGGAGAACTAGCGATACAACAAATTGTGTGATGGTAAATGCAGAAGGGATTGTCCCTGAAACTATGACAGGAACAATTTCATCTCTGATTGCTGGATCACCAAAAAATGCTGGAAAGATTGTAATTTTGCGAACAGATGGAGAGGAAGGTACGATAAAGTTTTCATCAAGAAAATCATATAGTTGCAAGTCAGGGATAAACCTTAGTAATTTAATGAGAACCGGGGCAGAAAAGTTTGAGGGAGTAGGCGGGGGTCACGATGCTGCAGCTGGGGCTAGAATAACTAAAGACAAATTGGATGGTTTCTTAGATTATTTGGAACAAAATGTCCTTAACGTGCAAAGTGCAGGTAACTCTCAATAACATATCTGAGAAAAAGGCGCATGCCGTCAGAATGGCATTAGAGCCAGACAATGTGAATTTCCCAGAAAACTTGACCCTAGAAGTAGAAAATGTTGATAACAAACTTGTTTTTAATTTTCAAAGTCAGGGTAATATGAAGAAATTAATAGCAACGGTTGATGAGGTTTTAGAACATGTCCAAGTTGCGCTCAAAGTGATAGAGTAATGCTTGATCCTAAAATCATCAGAGAAGAACCTGAAATTATTAGAAAAATGCTAAAAAATCGAGCAGTTAATTTTGACTTTGATGGACTAGTTCAATGTGACAAACAAAGACGTGAACTCATCATTAAAACAGATGAGCTTAGAAAGAAAAGAAATGATGTGTCCTTAGAAATTGCACAGAAGAAAAAAGCTGGACAAGATTCTGCTCCATTGCTTGAAATGATGAAAGAGGTTTCTCAAAAATTAGAAGAGATGGAGAAAACGCAAAACAAGGTTGAATTAGATTACAAAAAACTAGCACTAACAATTCCTAACCTAATTCATGAATCAGTTCCAATCGGAGTGGATGAAACTGCAAATAAAGAGATTAAAAAATGGGGAGAGCCTCCTCGATTAGATTTTAAAGTACAAGATCATGTGGATTTTTCAACAAGCTTGGATCTTGTAGATCTTGAACGAGCTGCAAAGGTAGCTGGAGCAAGATTTTATTTTTTAAAAAATGATCTTGTGCAACTAAATCAGGCCTTAATTCAATACGCCCTTGACTTTCTTTCCAAAAAAAAATACAATCTAATTCAACCTCCATATATGATTAATCGTAATTCTATGGAAGGTGCAATTATTGCTGAAGATTTTGAAAATGTCATTTACAAAGTTGAAGGTGAGGATCTTTATCTGATAGGTACATCAGAGCATGCAATTGCAGCTATGCACTCTGATGAAATCTTAGATGGAACAAAATTACCAATTAGATATGCAGGAGTAAGTCCCTGTTTTAGAAAAGAAGCAGGAGCTCACGGTAAAGACCAGAAAGGAATTTTTCGCGTACATCAATTTGAAAAAATAGAGCAATTTGTTTTTTCTAGACCTGAGGATTCTTGGAAGGAGCACGAACTCATGCTCTCAATTGCTGAAGAATTTTACAAAAATCTAGGAATTCCCTACAAAGTAATGCTTCTATCAAGTGGGAATATGGGAAAAATTTCTGCAAAGACATATGATATAGAAGCATGGATGGGTGGTCAAAATGCCTATAGAGAAATTGTTTCTTGCTCGAATTGTTTGGATTATCAGGCAAGAAGATTAAAGATTAGATTTCGAGATAAGACCAATGAACAAACTCAATATCTTCACACCTTAAACAGTACTCTTGTGGCAACAACAAGGACTTTAGTTGCCATCATGGAAAATTTTCAAACAAAAGATGGTCACATCAACGTTCCAGAAGTTTTACAGAGATATGTTGGAAAAAACACAATCTAAATTCAGTACCACTTATATTTTGGCTTAAAAGGTCGATATTAGTTGGCTCGCCGAACAACAAAAGTAAAGGACAAGTGGAGAGAGAAGAGATGGGTAAATGTCTATGCACCAGATTCATTTAACAATGTTCCAATAGCGTATATTCCCATCACTGATGATGAAAATGCAAAAGGAAGAGTAATTGAGGTAACGCTTTTTGATATTCTAAAGGGAGATCCCTCTCAGCACCAATACAAGATGTACTTTCAAATTAACAAAGTCGAAGGCGAAAAAGCTACTACGATTTTCAAAAGATATGAATATGCAAAAGAATTTTTGAGAAGTTTGATTAGACGTGGTTCATCTAGGATTACATTTATGCTTGAAGCAAAAACAAAGGATGGGTATATTTTCCGAATTAAGGTTATAGCACTAACACATAGAAAACTAAACACCTCTAGAAAACATGCATTCAGATTGATTGCAAAAGATGTTATGGAAAAAACAATACCTCAGATGACAATTGACCAGTTTGTCCAAGCAACATGTTATGGAAAAATAAACTCTGACATTATGGCAGCTACTAAAAAAGTCATTAGAATGAGACATGTTGGATTAGAAAAAGTAAAACTTGTCAGAACAGCAGAAGCTGAAATTGCCCTTCTTAAGGCTTAGAATTAATTTAGAATATTTTCTAGTTAAAAGATGGCAGATAAGCTTGAAGTTACAGTAGAGATAATTGCTCACGCTACAGAAGATGTTGAAAAAATTTTAGATTCATTTTTTGAGCTATTTAACATTCCAAAAGATGAGTTTTCTAGGCAAAACCTTACTGGTCATTTTGATAATCCGATAACTTTGCTTCGTGCCAAAATTAAAAAAAAGGATGCCAAAAGTTTTTTAGAAAAATTGGTTTCAAAAATTCCAAAAGATGAATTTGAAGCATTAATTGATGATATTGAGAATCGGCTGCAAGATTCAACATTGCACTTGAGATTTGGAAAGCAGGAGATGATTAGAGGAAAAATGATACAAGAAGAAAAAGATGCAATCAAGTTTAAGATAGTCACACCTGCCTACAACAAAAAAGATACTGTCAAAAATTATGTAACGCTCTTGACTGGTAAAAGTAAATGAAATAAATTTCTTGGATAGAATTTAATAAGATTATTCTGTATGACGGAATGGGAATGAGGAGATATTAGCCGCTCCAGTCTGAGCAAATATGCTTTGAAGAAGCCGCGACGAACTGACCCAAAAATTTATTGTGATTTTAGGATTATTTTAAATACAGTTGTTCTAGTTGGGTAGCTATGAATACAGATTATGATGTGATCGTAGCTGGAGGAGGACTTGCAGGCACTATTGCGGCACAATCAGTTTCATACTATTCTAAACAGAAATTATCAATTTTAGTAATTGATCGAAGTACACAGTTTACACCAGGTCAAAAAAATATTAGTGGTTGGACTTGCGGTGATGCAGTAAGTAAAGAAACAGTTGACTTTATGACAGAGCGAATCAAGATTCCCTGGACAGAGCCTGAGATTGAGCATCATGTAAAGGGGGTGATGGCATTTTCTCCCGACAGAGAAACATCCATTCCGTTTGATGGGGATGGCTATATGCTAAACAGACAAAAACTTCCAGAAGTTCAGAATCAAAGAGCTCAAAAAATGGGAGTCAAGTTTGATTTTGAAATTAATCTAACTGGTCTTTTGTATGAGGGCAATCAAGTCACAGGTGTACAAGGAATTGATAACAAGACTAAACAACCATACAAGAAGACTGGCAAGATTGTAATTGATGCAACTGGAATAACATCGATGCTACGAAATCAGATTCAAAACACTACAAAAATTGAGAGAAAAATTGACAGACGTGATATAGAATCTACTGGACGTCACATAATGTATTTTGAAAAAGGAGAGCAAGATCCATCTGAATTTGATCCTGATTATTGTATCATACATCTTGATCAAGATATTGCACCAGGTGGGTATGGTTGGGTTTTTCCTAAAGGAGAAAACAAGGTAAACATTGGATTAGGTGTTGAAAAAACAATTTTAGATAAACGAAACAAACGACTAGGAAAAAATGATAATGTTTCTAGTCTTATAGAGGAATACCTTCATCGAAATAAAGCAATCAAAAACCCTAGACTATCAACTGATCCAATTGATAAAAACAATGCGACTGGAAACTTTCAGGTATCAGTACGACGACAAAATGATTGCTTGGTTGCAAATGGTTACATGTTAGTTGGAGACTCTGCATGGATGCCAAAACCACTTGATGCAGGAGGAATTGGTCCTGCTCTAGTTGCTGGTACTCTGATTGGGAAAGTTGTTGCAGAAGCTATAGAATCTGGTGATGTAACTGAGAGAGGATTATGGAAATACAATAAGGAATTCATCAATGAATATGGATACAAGACTGCTGGTCTTGAGATATTTCGTAGATTGATTCAAACACTAACTAATGATCAAATCAGCTACGGCATGAAACACTTTTTGGGAAATCTTGATGTTGAGGCAATCTCAAAAGGGGAGCATCCAGACTTTAGTGCATTAAGCAAAATAGGAATGATGATTCGAGGAGCTCTCAACAAAAAACTTGCTGACGGACTTCGATTTACAACCCAAGTAAACAGTTGGTTGACAAAACATTATTATAATTTTCCAGAAACTCCTGATGGATTTGAAAGGTGGCAAAAAGAGCTACATGAAAAATTAGATGAATCCAACGTGAAATTGGAAGCGTATTATAATTAACGAGTTTTTTTCAATAAAGTTTAATCAGATTTTTTCAATCAATTTTGTAATAAAATTCAAACTTAATCCAATATGAATGGCTAAACAGGTACTGCCTGCATGTCGATCTCACTGTGGAATATTCCTAACTGGTTTAATTGGTACTGGTGGGGCCTCGATGATATAGAAAAAGAAGATCCAAATGAAGTATTTACAATAAAAGAAGAACCTGAACCAAAAAAAGAAAAACCAAAAAGAAAAGCAGCAAGAAAAAAGGCAGCATCTAAACCAAAAGAAACAATTCAGCTGATCTTGCGACCAACGATACTAGAGGAGCTAGAAAAAGAAGCACAAGGAATTGATTCTACTCTGAATCAATTAATTCAAATTATTTTAGAAGCTCATATTGAATCAAAGGACAATCAACCTATAGAATCAGAATCGTGGAAATGCAGTTTTTGTGATCCACAAGAAGAGTTTTTAGATTATTTCAAGTACTCTGAGCACTTTTTTGCAAAACACATGCAACCGGGACTAGAAAAATTATCTAAAATAAATAGCGATAATTAAATCTGAACTAGTCCTCTTTCTAACATCCACTGAATTCCTATAGAAAATTCGTCATCTGATGCATTTCCTTGAATCCATTTTTGAGAATTAGTTTTAATCCAGATTGGAATTTCTGAATTAGCAATTTCTTTTGATTGATTTGAATATGGTACATGAATTATCTTGTTTTCCAAAAGAAACTCCAAAGTTTTGGCATATTCTGTATCTGATATTTGATTGTTCACCCAATATCCTGTTGTAAGTTTAAACCAGTTAGGAATTTTTACAATTTCATATCCTACCGTGACTACAAAAGAGGTTCTAGCCTCATTACCTGAAGAATCAACTGTATAACATCTAACAGTAGTTTTTCCTGTATTGAATACATATCCAACTCCTCGATCACAGTCAACTGAGATTTGCTTACCTGTATTATCAACTGCGGTTATGGAATAAAAAACGGTAGTAGGAACTTTGGAGATTACATAAATGTCCTCAGGCGTAGTTATTATCGGTTTTACACTATCAGATGCAAATGCTTCATTCTCTACAATTGTTTGTAGAATTAAAATTGAAAAAACTGTAAATAAAGATAAGATTGGCCATCTCATTTGTCTGACCAAGCCTCGAACCATGTTAACGTTGTCAACAGATATCTGATGAAGTTAAGGTTTACTATTATATTCCACTAGTGATGTGCATTTTGAAATCACAGAAAAAATGTGTGAGGATTAGTGAGAATTAGAGAACAGAGAAAATGTGAATTTTTTTTACTATATTGTAAGATGTGCAAAATGCACATCGGTATCAGTAAATTTCAAGACTTTTACGATGATTTATGGGTAAATTCAAGGAAAAAGGCTATTTCATTCAGAGCTTGGCAGCAATTTCAATTGTCATGTTAGGCATTGGAGGAGTACAATCTGCTTCTGCGGGTCTAGATGATGGACAGATAAATCTAGAGGCTAGATTAAATCAGGATTATGGGGATGGCTCTGGAAAGGCAATGTTTGTGGCTCAAGATTATCGAGTTCGCCTTAGCATCGAAATTGAAAACATGTCAATGAATTGCGAAAGTTTCTCAGCTAAAATGAGTGGAGTTGAGGTAGTAGGATATTTTGAATATAACAATGGAGTATGTAATCTAAATTTGGATACTAGACAAGGAGATACAGTTCCAGCAGTAGCTGCAGGAGACGAGGTGTATGTTTTCGGGAATGGAGTTACTCTAACAGGAATTTTGCACTTCAAATAGTTTCATTTGAATAATTTGTAATACGATAAGAATTTTTTACATCAATACTTGTTGATTAAAGTAGATGTTTTTGAATTATACAAACAAGTGTCTATCTATGATCTTTGTCTAAAATCTGTAGATGCCGTTTAAATTCATTAATTGGTTTTTAGAGCAGCAAGAGGAACCTAGTTTGCTTGGAGAAATAGCTAAAAAATGTATGAAGGATCCTAAATTTCCTACACAAGCAAAACATCATGAAGAAGTTTTTGATTATCTAAAAAACAAAAAAGCCACCAGAAAAGAAATCCAGGCGGTAAGGGAGGCTTGGAACATATATCGAAAACTAGGAAAGGTCAAATCCACATCACTGAGTATACTTAGAGCAAAGATTTAGAAAATCGTTCTAGGTTTTAATACAGTAAAATACAAACTAATCTATTGTTACAAGATTCGAAATATCTAGATTGGAATAATTCATTTGAAAAAATTGAAAAAGCCTTTGAAGCTGGACTGTTTGTTATAATAATTGGTCCAAAGGGAACTGGAAAAACTACTCTAGTTCGCGAATTTGCTAAAAGAAAATCTGTAAACCTGGATTCAATTAACTTTAGTCTTAGAACTCGTGAGAGTCATCTAGTTGGAACTAAAACATTAGAGAATGGTACAGTTGGGTTTATCGAAGGACTGTTAGTAAAATCAATGAGAGAAGGAAACATGTTGTATTTAGATGAGATAAATTCAGCAGAAGCTGACGTACTATTACGATTAGATGAGGCACTTGATGACAGACGCCAGATTGTACTCAAAGAATCAACTGGGGAGACGATTCAAGCCAAAGAAGGATGGTTTGTAATAGCTACAATAAATCCATTATCACACGTTGGAACTAAAGAGCTTCCACCTCAGATATTATCAAGATTTCCTGTTAGAATTAGACTAGAATATCCTCCTGAAGACATTGAGCTAGATATTGTTAAACGACACAGTTTAGGCTCGCATGATAAGGAATTACAACAAGGAATAAAGCTTGCAAATACTTTACGACAGGCAGCTGCAGTCGAAGAGCTGTTCTATTCACCTAGTCTTCGAGAGACTATCGCATATGCAAAATTATTGGATCTCAAAGTTCCTGCAAAAGAAGCTGCAGATATTGTATTTGGAAATGTATATGCACAGTGGGGTTCTGTTGAATATCAAAAAGTCAGTGACATCATAACCTCAATGTTTGGTAATTAATGCAATCACTTAGTTTAAGATATGACACATTAATTGAAATTGCAACATTTTTGGTCAGACGATGGTCTGAAGACGATAAAATCACAGTAGAGTTATCGCCAAGAAAGGAGATTTTAACTAGACTCGGTGACAAACGAGTAATTCTCATTCCTGTTGAAATGTATCATGGAGATGACTTTGCAAAGTACAGGCAGTTTAGAACATCTGTATGGTATGAGGCAATGCGAATCAAGTTTTGCAAAAAAATACTATCAAATGATCACGCCTTTGGATTTATTCTAAATACACTTGAGACTCGCCGAATCGAGATGTTAGGCAGAAAGGTTTGGCAGGGAATGGATGAAGAGATGATATTTTCGTATACGTATCAGTGGTTGTATAGACCAATATTGAGCTCTATTTACGGCAAAGCTCGAACTGTAGAGGCATTTTACCAGTATTTTATTATGGGTGACATCAAGGGCGAGATTCAGCCCAGTCAGTTTGAAAAGGTAGTAGAGGCGGTAAGGTTTGCAAAAGAAGCAGTAACTGATGCATTAAAGAAAAACCATTCCACTGAATGGCTAGAGAAAAAAATTCCAGAGATACTTAAAATTCTAGACATTGATTCTCTAATTACAATACCACTAGTTGTTCCGCTAAAGGGACCTGGCATAATGGCAACAGCTCAAGATCTAGTTAAAGCATTGCAGAAAACTGCAAAAAATCGTGAATCTGACTTTGGTAAAGTTGAACCTAAGAATGTGTTCGAAGGAAAAACTTTACAAGACGAGTTTAGGATTTTAGTCGAAGAAAACAAGAAAAGCGAAACAAAAGGTTTAGCTGTTGAAACTATTGGGATTAGTATTCCATCTGCAACTAATGTTGATGAAACAAAAATTTATGATCAGGATTTGATTTCTGGTCTTAAAGCAAAGGTCAAAGAATGGCGTACTGGCTGGCATGAGCAACATGTTAGAACAGGCGATGAATTTGATGAGGAGGCCTATCTTGAAGGACACGAGCCGTTTTTTACTGATATAAAAAAGGTGATAAAGTCTAGAGTTTTGATTTTGCTTGATCATTCCAGCAGTGTGTCAGACATTCAGCAAGATTACAAAAAGGCTGCATGTGCGTTGTGTGAGGTCTTGTGGTTTTTGAAGGTAAAATTTGCAATGTATGCCTTCAATACTGTAGAAAAACAGGTAATGTGCTGGGCAATCAAGCCAGAGGATGTAAAATGGAATAATGTTGCTGCAAAAAGACTAGCACAGATTCAAGCTAATGGTGGAACTCCTCTAGCTGAAGTTTATGATAAATTATTTCCCATAGTGAATGCAAAAAAGCCAGATATTTTTTTGACTCTAAGTGATGGTGAGCCATCAGATCCTGATGCAGTGCGAGCTATGGTAAAGACATTCAAGAGTTTAGGGATAAAGATGGTGGCAATTGGTCTGGGTCCAGATACAACTAGAGCTACGATAATTGCAAATAACTTGAAGCTCCTTGGATATGAGAGAACTTTGGCAGTTAGTAGATTAAATGACATTCCAAATAAGGTTCTCAATGTTTTAGGAAGAAATTAGGTCGAAGTCTCAACAAATTTGGATATCAAGACAGAGAAACAATGTTTAAAAAATAAGATTTGTAGTATGCGTTATGAATAGTACAGAATCAGGAGAATCATGGTCACAATGGATAGACTTTGATAAATCTAATGTTAGTAGCATACCCGAATGTGCTGGCGTTTTTGGGATGCATGCATCCATGAAGATCCTCTTTATTGGAAGTACTCAAAACCTCAGAAATTCATTACTTGAATCTCTGTCCACCTCATGTATAGACAAGGCAAAACGCTTTCGTTACATGATCACAGAATCACCTGATGAAGTAAAAGCGCAGATCCTCAAGGAGTATATTGAAAAACATGATGGCAAGTTGCCATTATGCATGGAAAGGATTTGATAAACAGAAATGAAGTGCCTTTCTGTATCACAACCTTTTGCAAATCTTATAGTTCAAGGCAAAAAGACAATTGAGCTCAGGCGTTGGAATACTAACTTTAGAGGAGAATTTCTAATTCACTCACCACAAAAAATTAGAATAGATGATTGTAAAAGGCTAAAAATTAACCAAAAATCCCTTATCCGAGGCGCAATAATTGGCAAAGCGGAGCTATACGATGTAAAAAAATACAAAACAAAGATAGACCTAAACCAAGATTTAAAAAAACATCTAGCCTCTAAAAAATTTCAAAATAACAAATATGGTTTTTGCCTAAAAAATGCAAAAGCATTCAGAATACCAATTCCTGCAAAGGGACAATTAGGATTCTTTGAGGTAAAGCTAAAACCAGCAAAAATCAAAAAGTCTCAAATCATTACTGATCTAATTGATGAAGAATACAGATACCAGTGGATTGGTCGTCACTAATTAAAAAAAATAAAAGGGTTATGCATCAGATCTAGGAAGCTTTCCATTTTTATCAAATGTATCTTGTACTGATTTGTCTGCAAAACCGTGTTGTATGTTAAGATCCTCTACTGCTTGGATTAGCTGTACTCGTTTTGCTGATGCATGTTCAAAGTAAGCGTCTCGAGCCTCCTTGAGTGATCCTCCATTATCTAGTACCACCTTCATTGCAGCTCTTGCACTGTCAACTTTGCCTTGCATGTAATCAAACATTCCCCAAAATACACCCTGAATATAGTCAGGTTTTTTTTCAACAAATTTTGTATAAGCTGCCTTTGGCATCACGTCTTTGTATTTTTCAATAAAAGCATCCAGTTTTTCATCTAGTCGTTGTTGTGCGATAACTCTTTTTTCTTCTACCTCAACTTGTTGTGCAGTTAGTTTGACTGGTTGTGTCTTTTCTTGCATTTTTTGTGTGTATCTTAGTTTCTGTTTTTCCATTTCAGCAAGAATTTTCATTGCCAATGGATTTTTTTGGAGTTCTTCAGAAGCCTTTACAACTGGCTCTG